>Ga0101943_1000081_pt1 | contig 277720 bp, 263 predicted proteins | sample DewCreD2012metaG_5_FD_75244 | JGI IMG/M metagenome (GOLD analysis project Ga0101943, IMG submission 75244) | Hot spring sediment bacterial and archeal communities from British Columbia, Canada, to study Microbial Dark Matter (Phase II) - Dewar... ... | reverse complement strand
GAAGGTGGGCTCGTTGGGGTAGATGTGCTCCTCCATGAAGGCCTTGGTCCTGGCCCGCAGCTCCCGTATCTCGGGGGTCATCAGGGTGTAGAAGGTAGCTTCCTGCGTCATCTCCGCCTCCCTCGGAGTTCGCCTGTCGCTTCGGCGCCACCAGTTTGTGCCTGCAGGGGCGTCGGTGTCAACTTGTCCCCGCGGCCGTAAAATGGGGGCGGACGAGATGGGCGAGGCGCGGACAGAGACGCGAAGGCGGGGGCGGGCCGGGCGGAAGGGCCTGGTCATCGCCATTGACGGGCCCAGCGCCGCCGGCAAGACCAGCGTGGGGCGGGAGGTGGCCCGCCGCCTGGGATACGCCTTCCTGGACACGGGCAACATCTACCGCGCCCTCACCTGGCTGGCCCTGCGCCGGGGCGTCCCCCCCGACGATGAGGGGGCGCTGGCGGCCCTGGCGCGGGAGGCCCGCATCGGCCTGGGGCCGGCGGCCCCCGGTTCGCCGGAGCCCAGCGCCATCCTGGTGGACGGCGAGGACGTGACGCCCCACCTGCGCGCGCCGGAAGTGGAGGCCGTCGTCTCGCAGGTGTCGAAGGTGCCGGCGGTCAGGCAGGCGCTGCTGCGGATGCAGCGGCGGCTGGCCAGCGCCGGGGGCATCGTCATGGCCGGGCGGGACATCGGCACCGTCGTCCTGCCCCATGCCGACCTGAAGGTCTACCTGGACGCCTCGCCCGGCGAGCGGGCCCGTCGCCGCTACCTGGAGGCGGCTGCCCAGGGGCAGGGGGTGAGCCTGGAGCAGGTGGCCCGCGACCTGGCCCGCCGCGACGAGACCGACTCCCGACGGGAGGCCGCCCCCCTGAGGCCGGCCGAGGACGCCGTCATCGTCCAGACCGACGGCCTGACGCTGGCCCAGGTGGTGGCGCGGGTGCTGGAGCTGGTAAATGCGCGGCTTGCCTGAGTGGGTGGTGGCCCCTTGGTACTGGGCCAACATCCGCACCTGGGCCACGGCCCTAGTGCACCTGAATGCCCGCGTCCAGGTGCAGGGGGCCGAGAACATCCCCCGCCACGGGCCGCTCATCATCGCCAGCAACCACATCAGCCTGGCCGACCCGCCCATCATCACCGTGGTCGTCCCCCGGCGCATCGTCTGGATGGCCAAGCGGGAGCTGTTCGGTATGCCCGGCCTGGGGCTGGCCTTCTATCTCTTCGGCTGCCTGCCGGTGCGGCGCTTCGAGGCCGACCTGGCTGCCCTGCGCCAGGCGCGGCGGGTGCTGGAGCGGGGGCTGGCCCTGGGCATGTTCCCCGAAGGCACCCGCAGTGGGCGGCCGGGCATGAACCGCGCCTGGCCGGGCACGGCCCTGCTGGCCCTGCAGACAGGTGCGCCGGTGCTGCCGGTGGGCATAATGGGCACCGAGCGCATCCACCTGCCCGGGGACATCGTGGCCTTCCTGCGCCTGCGCCGCTACCCGGTGCGGGTGGTGGTGGGTAGGCCCTTCACGCTGCCCCGGCGGGAGCGGGTGCGGTCGGCGGAGGTGTCCGAGGCCACGGAGGCCATCATGGCCCGCATCGCGGCCCTGCTAGACCCGCCCTACCGCGGCGTATATGCTAGAGTTGTGGCCGAGGCCACCGAGGGAAAGGAGTGACTATGGAGATCATCCTGGCCAGGGACATGGGGTTCTGCTGGGGCGTCCGCCGCGCCATCGAGATCATGGAGCGGGCGGCCCAGGAGAAGGGGGAGATTGTCAGCCTCGGCCCCATCGTCCACAACCCGCTGGTGATGGCCCGCCTGGAGGAGAAGGGGGTGCGCCTGCTGGAGGGGGGCCAGATGCCTGTCCGGCAGCCCCTGGCCATCACCGCCCACGGCGCCGGGCCCGAGGTCTACCAGCGGGCGCGGGCCGAGGGGGTGGAGGTCATTGACACCACCTGCCCCATCGTCACCCGCTCCCAGCGCTGGGCCAAGAGGATGGCCGAGCAGGGCTTCACGGTGGTGGTCTTCGGCGACGCCGAGCACCGGGAGGTGAAGGGGGTGCTGGCCTGGACGCAGGGAAAGGGCATCGCCGTCAAGGACGTGGACGAGGTGCCCGCCCACGCCTCGCGCCTGGCCGTCATCTCCCAGACCACCCAGAACCCGGACAAGTTCGCCGACTTCGTGGGCCGCCTCCTGCGCCAGCGCATGGACACTATCCACGAGCTGCGGCTGGTCAACACCCTCTGCAACGTCACCTCCAGCCAGCAGGAAGCGGCGCGGGAGCTGGCCCGCGAGGCCGACGTGGTCATCGTCGTGGGCGGGCGCAACAGCGCCAACACCCGCCACCTGGTGGAGGTGTGCCGCGAGGAGGGGGCCGAGACCTACCACATCGAGAAGGCGGAGGAGCTGGACCCCGCCTGGCTCCAGGGCAAGGAGCGGGTGGGCATCACCGCCGGCGCCTCCACCCCCGACTGGGCGGTGGAGGAAGTGGTGGCCCGCATCCAGGAGTGGGCCGGACAGCGGGAGCCCTGAGCCCGCCCCGAGCACCGCCCCCGTTGGCGCCCCATGTGCGGCATCATAGGCTACGTCGGCGGCAGGGAGGCGGCCCCCGTCATCCTGGACGGGCTTCGTCGCCTGGAATACCGGGGCTACGACTCGGCCGGCCTGGCCGTCCTGGAGGAGGACGGCTCCCTCTGCGTCCATAAACGGGCGGGCAAGCTGGAAGAGCTGGCCCGCGCCATCGAGGGCGCCTGGCCCAGGGGGAACGTGGGCATCGGCCACACCCGCTGGGCCACCCACGGCCGCCCCACCGACGCCAACGCCCACCCCGTGGCCGACTGCACGGGGCAGGTGCTGGTGGTCCACAACGGCATCATCGAGAACTACCGCAGCCTGAAGGAGACGCTGCAGGGGCGCGGCCACCGCTTCCGCACCGAGACCGACACCGAGGTCATCGCTCACCTGGTGGAGGAGGGGCTGGCGCGGGGGGAGCCGCTGCCCGAGGCGGCCCGCGCCGCCGTTTGCCGACTGGAGGGGGCCAACGCCGTCCTGGTGATGGCCCGCCAGTGGCCCCAGGGGCTGGTGGCCGCCCGCCTGGGCAACGCCGGCGGCGTGGTGGTGGGCCTGGGCCGGGACGAGACCCTCGTGGCCAGCGACCTGCCCGCCCTCCTGCCCCACACCCGCCGCGTCCTCTTCCTGGCCGGCGGCGAGATGGCCAGCGTCACCAGGGACGGCGCTGCCGTCTCCACCCTGGGCGGCGAGCCGGTGGACCGCCAGCCGGTGGAGGTCCCCTACGACCCCCTCTCGGTGGCCAAGGGCCCCTACAAGCACTTCATGCTCAAGGAGATGATGGAGCAGCCCGAATGCGTCCTTGACACCCTCCGCGGGCGGGTGGACTTCGAGGCCATGCGCGTGGACCTGGAGGACGTGGATCTGCCCCGGGGGGTGCTGTCGCGGCTGCAGCGGGTGGTGCTGGTGGGCATGGGCACCAGCTATCACGCCGCCTTGGTGGGGCGCCACTACATGGAGGCCATCGCCGGGCTGCCGGCCGAGGCCGAGAACGCTTCCGAGTTCCGCTATCGCGACCCCCTGGTGGGCCCCGAGACGCTGGTGGTGGCCGTCACCCAATCGGGGGAGACGGTGGACACCCTGGCGGCCATGGAGGAGGCGCGGCGCAAGGGCTGCACCCTGGCCGCCATCTGCAACGTCATCGGCAGCCAGGCCAGTCGCCTGGCCGACGCCGTCGTCTACACCCGCTGCGGGCTGGAGGTGGGGGTCTGCAGCACCAAGACCTTCACCGCCTCCCTGGTGGTGCTCTACCTGCTGGCCTGCTACCTGGCCCAGGCGCGGGGCGCCCGTCCGCCCGAGGCCCTGGCGGGTCTCCTCGCCCCTCTAGCCCGCCTCCCCTACCTGCTGGGGGAGGTCACCCAGCGGGTGGCCGAATACGAGCGGCTGGCGCACCTCTTCTATCGCTACGGCAACTTCCTCTACCTGGGACGGGGGGTGCAGTTCCCCATCGCCCTGGAGGGGGCGTTGAAGCTGAAGGAGGTCTCTTACATCCACGCCGAGGGCTACCCGGCGGGGGAGATGAAGCACGGCCCCATCGCCCTGATAGACCAGGACATGCCGGTGGTGGCCATCGCCGTGCGCGACCCCCTCTACGACAAGATGCGCAACAACCTGGAGCAGGTGAAGGCGCGCGAGGGGCGCCTCATCGTCCTGGCCAGCGAGGGCGACGAGGAGATGGCGCGGCTGGCCGACCACGCGCTGTGGGTGCCCCCGGCGCCGCCCCTGCTGCTGCCGGTGCTGACGGCGGTGCCCCTGCAGTTCTTCGCCTACTACATCGCCCTGCGCCGCGGCTGCGACGTGGACCAGCCCCGCAACCTGGCCAAGACGGTGACTGTGGAATAGATGTGGGGCCTGCGACGCCACTGATAGGCCCAGACGAGATTCTGACACTCCTCTTTGACTGGACGGGCCCCTCGGGGGCCTTATAATAGGGGTCAGGACGGGGCCCAGACCCTGGCTGGTGGGCGCCAGTCCCACGCAGCAGAGGAGGAAAGCCCATGAAGGCCATCGTGTGGCTGGACGAGGTGGGCAAGGACGATGTCGCGTTAGCCGGAGGCAAGGGCGCCAACCTGGGAGAGCTTACCAAGGCCGGCATTCCCGTTCCGCCGGCCTTTATCGTCACCACCGACGCCTACTTCCGGTTCCTGCGCGAGGCGGGGCTGCGGGAGCGGCTGCGGGAGGTCCTGGACGGCCTCGACCCCGATGACCCGGTGGCCCTGCAGCGCGCTTCGGCCCAGGCGCGCCAGCTCGTCCGTAACGCCCCCATGCCCGACGCCCTGGCCCGGGCCATCGCCGATGCCTACCGTCGTCTGGGCGGGGGGCCGGTGGCGGTGCGCAGCTCGGCCACCGCCGAGGACACGGCCGAGGCCTCCTTCGCCGGCCAGCAGGCCACCTTCCTCAACGTGGAGGGGGAAGAGGCGGTGGTGCGGGCGGTGCAGGAGTGCTGGGCCTCCCTCTTCGAGGCGCGGGCCATCTTCTACCGCGCCCACCACGGCTACGACCACCTGAAGGTGGGCATCGCCGTGCCGGTGCAGCGCATGGTCCAGTCGCGGCGCTCGGGCGTCATCTTCACCATCGAGCCGGTGAGCGGGGAGGCCAACAAGATCGTAATCGAGGCCGCCTACGGCCTGGGCGAGGCAGTAGTGTCGGGGGCGGTGACCCCCGACACCTATGTTGTGGACAAGGCGACCCTGCTGGTGCTGAGCAAGCGCGTCCACCCCCAGCCCCAGATGCTGGTGCGCAACCCCGCCGCCGCCCCGGGCGCCGAGGCCAACGTCTGGGTGGACGTCCCCCTCGACCAGCGGGACGCCCCCAAGCTCAGCGACGACGAGATCCGTTACCTCGCCTCCCTGGCCCGCCAGGTGGAGGAGCACTACGGCTGCCCCCAGGACATCGAGTGGGCCGAGGAGGCGGGGCAGTTCTACCTGCTGCAGGCCCGCCCCGTCACCGTCCTCATCGGCGCCAGCGAGGCGGCCGAGGAGGAGGAGGAGACGGCGCCGGTGCTGGCCGAGGGCAACCCGGGCAGCCCGGGCATCGCCTGCGGCGTAGTGCGGGTGGCCCTGAAGCCCGAGGACGCCCTGGCCAAGGTGCAGGAGGGCGACGTGCTCGTCACCACCATGACCGCCCCCGACTGGGTGCCGGCCATGAAGCGGGCCGCCGCCATCGTCACCGAGCGGGGCGGCCGCACCTGCCACGCCGCCATCGTCAGCCGCGAGCTGGGCATCCCCCTGGTCATGGGGGTGGAGGACGCCACCCAGCGCTTCCGCGACGGCCAGCTGGTGACGGTGGACGGCACCAGCGGCCGCATCTACGAGGGCCGGGCCGAGAAGCGGCTGGCCTGGTGGGCCCAGGAACTGGAGCGGCGGGCGCGCATGGGGCGCATCTCCACCCGCACCAAGGTCTACGTCAACCTGGCCGAGCCGGAGCTGGCCGAGCGGGTGGCCCGCCGCCACGTGGACGGCGTGGGGCTGCTGCGGGCCGAGTTCATCATCGCCGAGCACATCGGCGTCCACCCCCGCCTCTGCCTGGAGGAAGGGAAGGCCGAGTGGTTCGTGGAGCGGCTGGCCGACGGCCTGCGCCAGTTCGCCCGCGCCTTCTACCCCCGCCCCGTCGTCTACCGCACCACCGACTTCAAGACCAACGAATACCGCAACCTGAAGGGCGGCGAGCGCTACGAGCCCGAGGAAGAGAACCCTATGATCGGCTACCGCGGCGCCTGCCGCTACATCCGCGAGCCCGAGGTCTTCAAGCTGGAGATCGAGGCCATCAAGCGGGTGCGCCGTGACTACCCCAACCTGTGGGTGATGATCCCCTTCGTGCGCACCCCCGAAGAGCTGGCCGCCGTCAAGGAGCTGATGGAGCAGGAGGGGCTCCGCCGCGGCCCCGACTTCAAGCTCTGGATGATGGCCGAGGTGCCGGCCAACGTGTTGGTGCTGGACCGCTTCCTGGACGTGGGCATTGACGGCATCAGCATCGGCTCCAACGACCTCACCCAGTTGGTGCTGGGGGTTGACCGCGACTCGGCCCTGCTGGCGGCCCAGTTCGACGAGCGCAACGAGGCGGTGATGGAGGCGCTGCGCGTCCTGGTGCAGGGCGCCCTGCGCCGCGGCGTCACCGTCTCCATCTGCGGCCAGGCCCCCAGCGACTTCCCCGAGCTGACCCGCCAACTGGTGGAGTGGGGCATCACCTCCGTGTCAGTGAACCCCGACGTGATAGACCGCACGCGGGAGATCATCGCTGCCGTGGAGGCGGAGCTGGAAGGGAAGCGGCAGGCGGCCGCGGCCGCCCTCTAGCACCCCGCACGCCCCCGGCGCCGCCTGGCGCCTCCCGTCAGCGATAACGGCGCCTTCCCCCTAGCGCACCCCTGCCCTCGGCCGGCCGGCCGGCCATGGCGACGGATGCCGGCATAAGTCCGATTTGCCACCCTTTCGAAACGTTCGCGACCTTTGGGCGTCCAATTTGCGAAGGAATGCCGGGCCGAGAGGACGCCCCCGGCCCGCCACCTGCGCCAGGGCGCTAACCAGCCGGACAAAATGGCTGGCCACCTGTAACGACTGGGCGCCATGAGCGTTATCTATATGGTGAGCGCGAAGATGGCCATATGGACAGGAGGTGAGAGCCGAAAGGACAGGGACGACAGCGACAGGGACGCGAGCACAGGGTCTTCCCCCGGACACCGGTCCGGCAGGCGCGCAACGACAGCAGGAGGTGAGGAGAGATGAAGAAGCGGTTCCTGATCGCGGGGCTAGCGGCGGCGGCCGTCTTCGTCACCGTGCTGGGCGTGGCGGCCAGCCTCACGGTGAACTCCGGCAACCTGGGCGCCGGCGGCGCCACGGTCAACGCGTGCGACACGGACGGCGTGACGACCAGCTACACGGTAGCCTGGGACAACAGCGACAAGCGCTTCGAGGTCACCGGGGTCACCGTGAGCGACATTGATGGCTGCGACCAGCACAGCGTGCAGATAGCGCTTTTGGGATCGGGTAACACGGTCCTGGCCACTAGCACCACCGCCAAGACCGTCAGCGGCGCCAGCGATGCGAGCGTGACTTTCGGTGCTACCGATCTGAGCGCACAACCTGCCGCCGCTGACGTCACCAACGTCCAGGTGACCATCTACCAGTAGTCGCGGCTGGGGGTGGCAGTCGTAGCGTGACGCACCCGGCAACTGCCTGAGTCGGGGGCGACGGGATGGTGCGAAGGGTAGCCCCGGTGCTGGCGGCGGCGGCCGTGGGCCTGCTGGCCCTGGCCTACGGCGCCGCTGCCTCCCTGGGCACCAACGCCGCCTCCCTGGGCGCCGGCGGCGCCGCCGTCCAGCGCTGCGACACCTCCTTCACCCGCAGCCTCACCGTCTCCGGCGGCAACGTGACGCAGGTTACCATCGGCGACGTGGCCAGCGCCTGCAACGGTGGACAAATGCGCGTGGTGCTCACCAACAGCGCCAACAACAAGCTCAGCGAGGGGACCGCCACCGTCGGGAGCACCAGCGTCGTCGTATCCGTCACGCCGGTCCCCGTAGGCAACGTGAGGAACGTCCATGTGGTGGTCGTGGGCCCGTAGGCGGGCGGGGCGGGGGGCGCTCTTCGCCCTCCTGCTGGCGGCCCTGGCCGGGCTGCCCTTCCTGGCCTATCGCCTGGCCGGGGCCGACCCGCCCACCGACATCGCCTGCGACATTGACGGCGTGGGCGTCTCCTACGGGGTGGGCTTCGCCCAGGACCCGCCCCCGCCCGGCTTCCGTGTCGGCCAGGTGGTCCTCACCGGCGTGGCGTCGTCCTGCGCCGGCGCCAGCGCCAGCGTGAGCCTCTACAGCACGCCGCCCCCCAGCGGCACCGCCATCGCCAGCGGCACCGCCACCGTGCCGACCGCCTTCAGCGGCGGTAGCGTGCCCGTGAACGTGTCGCCCGACCCGCTGGCGCAGGACGTGAACTGGGTGGAGGTGGTGCTGGCCGGCGGCACCGCACCCACCATACCCGAATGCAGCGGCATCAAGGTGGACAGGACCTACAGCGGCAGCAACGACGCCGACACCATCACCGGCTCCAACTTCAACGACCTGATGAGCGGCAACGGCGGCGACGACCAGCTCCGCGGCGGCAACAACAAGGACTGCCTGCTGGGCGGCCCCGGCAACGACCAGCTCTACGGCGAGAACGGCAACGACGTCCTTCTGGGCGGCGAGGGCAACGACAGCCTCTACGGGGGCAACGGCAACGACGTCCTCTACGGCGGCGCCGGCGACGACGTCCTCTACGGCGGGGCTGGACGCGACCGCCTCGACGGCGGCGATGGAAACGATACCTGCTACGTCGACCGGGAAGACCTGCCGCCCGTCAACTGCGAGACGGTGATGCGTGGTGACCCGACGGCGGGAAGGAGCTAGGTGGCCAGGATGAAGCGCTGGCGCTGGCTGGTGGTGGCGGCGGCCGCGGTGGTGGCGGCGGGGGCCGTGGGGCTGGCCCTGTGGCCCGGCGCGGCCGCCCTGCTCAACGTCACCGCCGCCAATCTCACCACCCAGACCTTCACCGACGTGGTGGGCACGGCCACCCTCCGCCCCAACGCCGACCGCGACGGGGGGACGGACAACGACTGGGACAACCAGAACGGCCAGCGATGCAACCAGTCCGCCGTGAACTGCTACACGTCCCTGAGGGACGGGAGTTCCACCACCTACATAACGACAGGCAATAACCCCAGCAATCGCAAGGCGGAGTTCGAGCTGGACAACGCACCCCCGGATGTCCCCGTCAGCGGCTCGCCGGTGGTGCTGGTGAAGGTATCCTTCACCGCTCGGAAGACAGGCGGCGGCAGCCGGACCATAAGCGCCAGCGTCGCCGTCAACCGCTCCGATGGCACGAACGTCGTCACTGCCAGCGACAGCGATATCTCATCGGCCGGCGAGACCGTCACCGCTGAGGCATCCACCTCGCTGAACAAGACGCAGGTGGACGGCCTATACGTAATAGTGACCGCAGACACGGCCGGAGGCGGATCAGGTAACAACCAGCTCAGGGTCACCGAGATCACGGTCGAGATCACCTACCTCAAGTAGGGTGACGGGGATGGAGACGGCAGCGGCGCAAGAGGGAAGGGAGGGCCATTTGGGCATCGCCCCGCGCCAGGGGGGCAGCCGCCGCCCGGCGGCCCGGCGGCTCCTGGACGCCCTGCGGCCCCGCCTCGGGCCGGGGCTCCTGGTGGAGGCGCTGGTGCTGGCCCTGGTGCTGGTCTGGTTCTTCCTCTTCCGGCCCCAGTTCCTGGGCGGGCCCGCCGCCTACGTCATCGTCTCCGGCCACAGCATGGTGCCCACCCTGCGGGACGGCGACCTGGTCATCGTCCACCGCCAGGACGCCTACGCCCCGGGCGACATCGTCGCCTACCGCATACCGAAAGGGGAGCCCGGCGAGGGCCACATCGTCATCCACCGCGTGGTGGGCGGCTCGGACGCCGAGGGCTACGTCACCCAGGGCGACAACCGCAGCACCCCCGACCTGTGGCGCCCGCTGCCCGCGGACGTGGTGGGCAAGCTCTGGCTGCACCTGCCGGGGGTGGGCGACCTGCTGGGCCTGCTGCGCTCGCCGCTGCTGATGGCGGCGGTGGCGGCCTCGGTAACGGCGGTCCTGGTGCTCACCGCCCCCGGCGACCGGCGCCGCGACGAAGGGACGTAGCGCGCCTGCGCCCTCTCCACCGTCGGCTCGCAGACGCCGAAGAAAGCGTTCGGGCCGCGTGAATGCATTGCTTGGTCAGCGTTTGATGGCCGAACCGGGCTTGTGGACGTCGAAAAAAGGCGATCGGGCGGCGTGAACGCATCGCTTGGACGACGGTCCGTCTCCGAACCGGGCTTGTGGACGTCGAAAAAAGGCGATCGGGCGGCGTGAACGCATCCCTTGGTCAACGGTCCGTCTCCCAAGGCGGTTCGTGGACGTCGAAAAAAGGGGGCGGCGCCTGTTAAGATGGTGCCGGGGCGGCCTCCCGCCCCGTCGGCCATGGAGGTCCACCGGCCCAGCGCCCCCGGCCAGGAAGTGCTGGCCCAGGTGCAGCGTCGCCTGCTGGAGCGCGAGGAGTCCCTCTCGCCCTTCGCCGCCCGCAGCCGCCTGTCGCGGGGGCGGGAGCGTCCCGAGGAGCCATCGCCCCTGCGCGGCGAGTTCCAGCGCGACCGCGACCGCATTATCCACAGCAAGGCCTTCCGACGGCTGAAGCACAAGACGCAGGTGTTCATCGCCCCTGGCGGCGACCACTTCGTCACCCGCCTGACCCACACCCTGGAGGTGGCCCAGATCGCGCGCACCATCGCCCGCGCCCTGGACCTGAACGAGGATCTGACGGAGGCCATCGCCCTGGGGCACGACCTGGGCCATCCCCCCTTCGGCCATGCCGGCGAGGAGACCCTGGCCGAACTGGTGCCGGGGGGCTTCCGCCACGCCGAGCAGGGGCTGCGGGTGGTGGAGCGCCTGGAGAAGGGGGGCCGGGGCCTGAACCTGACCTGGGAGGTGCGCAACGGCATCCTCTACAGCTCGAAGCCGCGGGACGACATCCTGGGCGAGGGGCTGGGCACGCCGGCCACCCTGGAGGGGCAGGTGGTGAAGATCGCCGACGCCGTGGCCTACCTGAACCACGACATCGCCGACGCCATCCGCGCCGGCCTGCTCTCGGAGGACGACCTGCCGGCCATCGTCCAGGAGCGGCTGGGACGCAGCCACTCCCAGCGCATAGACACCATGGTGCGGGACATCGTGGCCGCTTCCTGGGCGGCCACGGGGCGCCTGGGCACCCGGGTGCAGCCGCGCATCATCATGAGCCCGCCGGTGCACGAGGCGGCCAACGAGCTGCGGGAGTTCATGTTCCGTCGCGTCTACCAGTGGGAGGGGCGGCGGCAGGAGGCGGAGCGGGCCAAGCGGGTGGTGCGCTTCCTCTACCTCCACTTCCGCGACCACCCCGAGCAGATACAGAGCGATTACGTCATCCCCGACGACCCGCCCTGGCGTCAGGCAGCCGACTACGTTTCGGGCATGACCGACCGCTTCGCCCTGGACATGGCCTATCGGCTGGGCTACCGTGACTGAGGCGGTGACAGGGCTGTAATATTCGGGCCGCCGGTGCGTTTTACAATATCGGTGCGGTGCTGTCCCGCGGCATGGACATAGTCGAGGAGATAAAGGCGCGTCTGGACATCGTGGACGTGGTAGGGGAGTATGTGCCCCTGCAGCGGGCAGGCCGCTACTACCGCGCCCTCTGCCCCTTCCACAGCGAGCGCACGCCCTCGTTCTACGTCTCGCCCGAGCGCCAGAGCTGGCACTGCTTCGGTGCCTGCGCCACCGGCGGCGACCTCATCTCCTTCATCATGCGCAAGGAGGGGCTGGAGTTCCGCGACGCCCTGCGCCTGCTGGCCCAGCGAGCCGGCGTGGCCCTGCCGGAGCGGGGCGAGCGGCCCGACGACGAGCGCCGCCAGCGGCTGCGGGCGGCCACCGAGGCGGCCGTCCAGTTCTACCACCGCCTGCTGATGGAGGCGCCCGAGGCGGCCGCTGCCCGCCGCTACCTGGAGGGGCGGGGGGTGGACGCCGAGGCGTGCCGTCGCTTCCTGCTGGGCTACAGCCCAGCCGCCCGCGATGCCCTGCGCCGGCACCTGGCCTCGCTGGGCTTCCGCGAGAGCGAGATGCTGGAGGCGGGGCTGCTGCTGGAAGGGGAAGGGGGCCTGCGCGACCGCTTCCACGGGCGCCTGATGTTCCCCATCTGGGACGAGCGGGGGCGAGCGGTGGGCTTCGGCGCCCGCGCCCTGGACGACTCCCACCCCAAATACCTGAACACGCCCCAGACGCCCCTCTTCGACAAGGGTGGCCTGCTCTACCTGCTGGACCGCGCCCGTGACGAGGTGCGGCGCAGCGGTTGCGCCGTCATCGTCGAGGGATACATGGATGCCATCGCCGCCCACCAGAACGGATTCACCAATGTGGTGGCCTCCATGGGCACGGCCCTGACGGAGCGACAGGTGCAACTGCTGAAGCGCTACGCCCAGCGCCTGGTGCTGGCGCTGGACGCCGACGCCGCCGGTGCCGCCGCCGCCGTTCGCGGCCACGAAGTCGTGGCCGCCGCGGCGGCGGGGGAGAAGGTGCCTGTCCTCACCTGGCGGGGGATGGTGCGCTACCAGGAGCGGGCGGCGGTGGACCTGCGGGTGGCCGTCCTGCCCGAGGGCCAGGACCCGGACCAGGTCATACGCGCCTCGCCCCAGCACTGGCGGGAGCTGGTGGAGAACGCCGAGCCGGTGCTCGAGTTCCGCTTCCGTCGCGCCAGCGAGGGCCGCGACCTGCGCGACCCCCGCGCCCGCGCCGAGGTGGTGCAGGAGCTCCTGCCCCTGGTGGACGCCATCGCCGAGCCGGTGCTCCGCGCCCATTACCTGCAGCGGCTGGCCCGCCTGGCCCTGGTGCGGGAGGAAGACCTGCTGTCGCTGCTGCGGCGTCGGCGTCCGCGCGGCGGGCAGGAGGAAGAGGCGCCGCCCCCGCAGCCGCCCCGCGACCAGCGGGAGGACTGGCTCCTGGCCCTGCTGCTGCGCTACCCCGCCCTGCGACCGGACGGGCTGTCCCTTCCGGAGGAAGTCTTCTGGGACAGCGCCAACCGACAGGTGCTGAGGGCGTGGAAAAGCTCTCAGGACCTCGCAGAGCTGCAGGAAACGCTGCCGGAGGAGCTGCATGCCCACGTAGAGTCCCTCATATCCCTTTGGACACGGTTCGACCCGGCGTGGGATAATGATTATGGCAAGAGAGCCTTCGAAACGACGTTGAGGCGGCTGGAGGAGCGACAGCTCCGGGCCGAGAAGATGGCCAGAGCGGCGGCCCTAGCGGCCCAGGAAGAGGCCGCGGCCGACAGGCTTTCCCCTCTCGAGGAGGCGGTGCGTTCCCTGCGTCAGGGAGAGAAGGCCCCCACGGGCCCGGCCGCCCTGCTCATCGAAGACCTGGAGCTGGGCCTGCGCCTCCACCGGCCATCGTCACCGCAGACGAGGGGCCCGCAGACGACGGGGTGATGTGATAGCATGCCTGAGCACATGGACGACATGGACCTGGAGAAGCGGCGTCGTCTCCCCGGCGCCGACGGCGAGGAGCGGCTGCTGGAGGAGGAAGAGGCGCTGGAGCCGGCTGCCGAGTCCGAGCTGGTGGCCGAAGAGGAGAGCGTCGTCGAGGAGGAAGAGGAGGTGGCCCCCGCCACCGCCGAGGTCTCCCTGGACGAGCTGGAGGCCGACGCCTGGGCCCGCGAGGCCGAGGCGCTGGAGGAGGAGCACGAGCGCGAGCTGGAGGAGCTGGAGGAGGGCGTTGACGACCCCGTCCGCATGTATCTGCGCGAGATCGGCAAGGTGGCCCTCCTCACCGCCGACGACGAGAAGTTCCTGGCCCGCCAGATGGAGGAGGCCGGCTACATCGCCGGCCTGCAGCGGCGCTTCCGCGAGGCCCGCGGCCGCCAGCCCACCGCCGCCGAGACGGTAGTGGCCATCCTGGAAGACCTGGCCACCCTGGAGCCGGTGCGCCAGGTGGTGGCCCGCGAGCTGGGCCTGGACGGCCTCTCCCTGCCCGAACTGTTCCAGCACCCGACCTTCCGCGCCTGCGTGGACGGCGAGATAGACCAGGAGATGGCCCAGAAGCTGTCGGAGGCCCTGGGCCTGGGCCAGCGGGAGGCGGAGCAGGCCCTGGTGCACCTCTCCACCGCCAGCCACGTGCTGGTGCAGGACCTCATGGGCATCGTGCTGGAGGCGGCCGGCACCCCCGAGGCCCTGGTGCCGCCGCCCCCCGACCTGGTGGAGCGGCTGAGCCCCTACGAGGGCCGCCTGCAGGAGCGCATCGAGCGCTTCCTGGAGGACGGGCGCAAGTCCCAGAAGCGCCTCACCGAGGCCAACCTGCGTCTGGTGGTCAGCGTGGCCAAGAAATACATCGGTCGGGGCATGTCGCTGCTGGACCTGATCCAGGAGGGGAACATCGGCCTCATCCGGGCGGTGGAGAAGTTCGACTACCGCAAGGGCTACAAGTTCAGCACCTATGCCACCTGGTGGATCCGTCAGGCCATCACCCGCGCCATCGCCGACCAGGCCCGCACCATCCGCATCCCGGTGCACATGGTGGAGACTATCAACAAGCTGATGCGGGTGAGCCGCCGCCTGGTGCAGGAGTATGGCCGCGAGCCCACCAGCGAGGAGATCGGCAAGCAGATGGAGGTGGGCCCCGAGCGGGTGCGGGAGATCATCCGCGTCTCCCAGGAGCCGGTGTCGCTGGAGACGCCCATCGGCGAGGAGGAGGACTCCCACCTGGGCGATTTCATCGAGGACCAGGCCACCCTCTCGCCCATGGATGCCGCCGCCCAGCAACTGTTGCGGGAGCAGGTGCGGGAAGTGCTCTCCACGCTGACGCCGCGGGAGCAGAAGGTGCTCATCCTGCGCTTCGGGCTGGAGGACGGACGCAGCCGCACTCTGGAAGAGGTGGGGCGGGAGTTCAACGTGACGCGGGAGCGCATCCGCCAGATCGAGGCCAAGGCGCTGCGCAAGCTCCGCCACCCCAGCCGCAGCAAGAAGCTGCGCGACTTCCTCGAATAGGGGGCGAGGGCCAGACGGCCCTGCACCGGACCGGCCCCGCTATGGTGACCGTCGCCGGTGGCGCGACGCGAATAGTGCAGGGCCATCACGATATTGCAGCAATGCCCGTCCCTCGGCAGGGTTACAATGAGGTTCGAGCAGGGCGGGCCGGCAGACAGTGGTAGGTCGGTGCCCGATGGCCGTGAAGGGTAGTCGGTCTTTCAGGTAGGGGGAGCCGTGCCTCTATACGAGTATTTCTGTCGGCGGTGCGGCAGCCGCTTCGAGCTGCTGCGGCCTGTGGCGCGCATGGACGATCCCGCCACCTGCCCGGCGGGACACGAGGGCGCCCAGCGCGTCCTGTCCGTTTTCGCCGCCTTCTCCAGCGGCGACGGCGGCCAGACCGCTCTGGGCGGGGGCGGTTGTGCCGCCTGCGCCGGCGGCCACTGCGCTAGCTGCTCCCACCACTGACGGGCGCCTCGGGCCGCGTGCCGCCGATGCCTTCCGGCGCCGGCCCGCCCGCGGCCGCCTGGGGCGACGGCGGCCTCTCCTGGGGCAGGGGGACGCCCGCCCAGCCCCGCTGCGGCCCCGTCAGCCGACGGTAGAGCAGGGCCAGGAGCGCCAGCAGGCCCATCAGGGCCAGGGTGCCCCCCACCAGCAGCGCCACCATCTGGAACCAGAACTCCTCCGGGAACATCTGGATCAGGTGGTGGCGGGCCGGGTCCAGCCGCCACAGCTCGTCATCGAACAGGACGGTGTGCAGCCGCTCCCAGAACTGGCCGAAGCCCGTGAGGGCGGCTACCCCGACGGCCCCCAGGAGGGCGTAGGTGGCGCCGGCGCTCCAGAGGACGTCGGCGGCCAGCTCCCGTGCCCTGCCCTCTCGCGCCCAGACGTAGACGGCCACCACGTAGACCAGCACGTAGACCAGGGCGCCCATCTGCACGGCGTAGACCCGTCGTAGCAGCGCCTTCACGTCGGCCAGATGCGCCGTCTCCTCGGGGGTGAAGAGGGGTGCTGTGCGCCCCCTCTCGTCGGTGACCTCTAGCTGGAAGAGGGTGCGGTCGTCGTTGAAGTAGCGCACCAGCTCGCGGTTGGCCCGCCGCAGCTCCGGTTCGGGGATGCCCGTCTGGGAGGGGGCGTCGAAGTGGCCGACGCTGTAGTCGTAGATGGCGGGCAGGCTGAAGAGGAGGCGGATGCCGGTGGTAAAGAGGAGCACCGGCAGGGCGACGATGAAGAGGGCGGTGGCGACACTACGCAGCGGCCCCGGGTGGCCCCCGGCGAAGGCCCCTGGGGGTTGCAGGGGAATACCTGTGGACAAATCCTCCACCCGCCTGGCAGAGGCTATCCTAGCACAGGACGCCAGCCTGTCAACGTGGCCCGGGCCCGCCTCGCCAGGGACGACTCGAGGTCGGCGAGCGGCTCGAGGTCGGCGCCGCCGGTCGCGATGGGCGGCAGGAAGGGCAGGGAGGGCGAGCCGCGCGGCGCGTCTTGCTGCGCTGTAGCCCGTCTTTACGAGAGTGGCTGCCGTGGCCCTGCTGCTCCCGCTGCCATATCATGGGCGGCGGAGGATGCCATGGAGATGAACGACGACGACCTGCGCACCTTCGACGGCCTGCGGCGGGTGGTGGCCGCCCTGCGCGGCCCCGACGGCTGCCCCTGGGACCGGGCCCAGACCCACCGCAGCCTGCGGCACTACCTACGCGAAGAGGCGGCCGAGGCGCTGGAGGCTATCGAGGCCGGCGACAGCCGCCGCCTGGCCGAGGAGCTGGGCGACCTGCTGCTGCAGGTGCTCATGCACGCCCAGATTGCCGAGGAGGCGGGCGAGTTCACCCTGGCAGACGTCATCTACGGCGTGGCCAGCAAGCTGGTGCGCCGCCACCCCCACGTCTTCGGCGAGCGGCGGCTGGAGACCCCCCAACAGGTGCTGCACCAGTGGGACGAGCTGAAGCGGCGGGAGCGGGGCGCGGGCGCCTCCGCCCTGGACGGGGTGCCCGGCACCCTGCCCGCCCTGGCCCAGGCCCAGGCGCTGCAGCGCCGGTCCGCCCGCGCCGGCTTCGAGTGGCCTTCGGCCGAGGACGCGGCCGGGAAGGTCTTCGAGGAGCTGGAGGAGCTGCGGCGGGCGCCGGACGCCCAGGAGCGAGCACACGAACTGGGCGACGCCCTCTTCGCCCTGGCCGACCTGGGACGCCTGCTGGAACTGGACGCCGAGGACGCCCTCCTCGGCGCCTGCGAGCGCTTCCGCCGGCGCTTCCAGCGCCTGGAGCAGCTGGTGCGAGAACGAAGGCTGTCCCTCTCGGCCCTCACCCCGGCCGAGAAGCTGCGGCTGTGGCGGGAGGCCGCCGAGGCGCCCCCCTGAGGCGCCCGGCGGCCCTATGCGGTTGTCGCCGGTTCCGGCCTAGCTGCTGCGGGCCGGGGTCGGCGTGCGGGCGGGCGTGGGCGTGCCCTCCTCTTCCTCGCAACCCAGGCCCACTACCACCAGGCTGGCGAGAAGAGCGGCGATGAGCAGGGGCAGAACGCGTCGCATCGGTTCACCTCCTGCGGCCCTCTAACTGCTTCCCACCTAATTTAGCGCACTCCGTCCCTACGGAACAGCGCTCAGGCCATCTTTTTGGCCTCTCCTTATGGTGGTAACCTATAATCGCTCGAAAGGCAAGACCGCAGGGGGAGGTGTCGTCATGGCCCAGCAGCAGAGCGTGGTCACTCCCGAGCGCTTCGCCTCGGGCATGACCTGGGAGGAATACCTGAACGCCATCCAGCGCAACCGCGACAAGTTCGAATACAACTACCGCGAGACGCAGCTCTCGGACGAGGACGTGCGGGCGCTCAAGGAGCTGGTCGCCCTGCCCCACGGCCCGGCCAGGGTGCTGGCCCTGGGCGAGGACTGGTGCCCCGATGTCTTCCGCGGCCTGCCCGTCATGGCCAAGATGGCCCAGGCAGCGGGCATGGAGCTGCGCATCTTCCCCCGCGACCAGAACCTGGACATCATGAACGAGTTCCTGAACCAGGGCAAATACCAGTCCATCCCCACCTTCGTCTTCTACACCCGCGACCACCGCTACATCTGTCACTGGATCGAGCGGCCGGCGCTGGCCAACCAGGAGATGCACCTGCTGGAGGGCATCCGCCGCCTGCGGGAGGAAGACCCCGAGCGCGCCCGCCAGGAATACGAGGCCTTCCAGCAGGGGCCGGTCTGGGCCAGGTGGCGCCAGGAGACGGTGCGGGAGATCATCCAGCTCCTGAAGGAGAAGTGCGGCCTGTCCTGAAGCCCGGGCCGAGCGCCGCCGCCCTATAATGGACTGCGGGCCCACCCGGGGCCAGGAGTGCGGAGGGGGAGAGGGCGTGGCCGACGACCCGCAGCCCTTCGAGGTGTTCGAGCACACGGCCGACGTGGGGGTCGTGGCCCGCGGCCGCACCCTGGAGGAGCTGTTCGCCAACGCTGGCCTGGCCATGTTCCACCTGGTGGCCGACCTGGACGCCGTGGCCGAGAGGGAGCGCCAGGAGCTGACGGTGGAGGGCCAGGACTGGGAGTCGCTGCTGGTGCGCTGGCTGAACGAGTTGCTCTACTGGCTGGATGCCAAGGGGATGCTCTTTCGCCGCTTCCAGGTGGAGGAGCTATCCCCCTATCGACTGCGGGCGGTGGCCTGGGGGGAGCGCATGGACCCCCGCCGCCACGACCTGCACATGGGCATCAAGGGCGTCACCCGCCACCTGCTGCAGGTGGGGCGCGAGGACGGCTGGTGGCGGGCGCAGGTGGTGTTCGACATCTGAGCCCACCGTCGCGGCGAGGTCTCGGACTATGGGCTATCTGGACAGGGACAGCGTGCGCCTCTGGTTCGACGTGCGGGGGGACGGCTTCCCCGTGCTCTTCATTCACGGCGGCTTCGCCGGCCTGGCCTACCGCCTGCAGCCCCGCACCTACGAGTGGCTGGACGAGTTCGCTCCCCACTACCGAACGGTGCTCTACCACCGCCGCGGCTGCGGCTGGTCGTCGTTGCCGCGGGACGGTTGGTCGCTGGAGGCGCAGGTGGAGGACGCCCTGGCGCTCATGGACCACCTGGGCCTGAAGAGGGCGCACGTCATCGGCAGCTCGGCGGGCGGGCCCATCGCCCTGCTGCTGGCCCTGGAGCACCCCCAGCGGGTGAAGGCCCTGGCCCTGGCCAACACCGGTGCCAGGCTGTTCCGCCCTGAGTCCGACCAGGGCGTCATACGAGTGGTGCGCGAGGAGGCCGAGGCGCTGCGCCGGGAGGGAGCCCTGGCCCTGTTCCGTCGGCGGCCGGCCGAGGCCAGGGTCTCCCTGGCCGCCCTGTGGGAGCGCCCCGCCGCCGAGGCCGCCGGGCGCCTGGAGGAGTGGTCGGCCGAATACCGGCGGCTGGGCGAGGAGGCCGCCGCCTCCCTGACCGAGGAGGAGTGGGCCCAGCTCTGCGCCGCCGAGGTGGAGAACATCGCTGCCTACCTGGACGTGGACCTGCGGCCGCGGCTGGCCCAGGTGCGGGCGCCCACCATCGTCGTGCACGGCGACGCCGACCGTGTGGTGCCCCTGGAGTGGGGCCGCGAGCTGGCGGAGGGCATCCCCGGCGCCGAACTGGCGGTGCTGCCCGGGGTGCCCCACGGCATCATGGGCGAGAGCGCTGAGGCCCGCCGCCGCGTCCTCGAGTTCTTCCTGCGGGTGGACGGCCGCAGCGAGTGAGGGGTGGTCAGAGATGGCCAAGGACTGGAAGAAGATCCTGCAGAAGGTGGACGACTGGCGCTGGCTCCTCCCCCAGGAATACAAGCCGGGCATGAGGGTGCCCGGGCTCATCTACGCCTCGGAGGAGATGCTGGGGCAGATCGGCGAGGATATGGCCATCGAGCAGGTGGCCAACGTCGCCTTCCTGCCCGGCATCGTCGGCTACTCCCTGGCAATGCCCGATATCCATTGGGGCTACGGCTTCCCCATCGGCGGCGTGGCTGCCATGCGGGTGGAGGACGGCGTCATCTCGCCGGGGGGCGTCGGCTTCGACATCAACTGCGGCACCCGCGTCATCCGCACCGACCTGCGGGAGGAGGACGTGCGCCCGAAGCTGCGGGAGCTGGTGAACCAGCTCTTTCGCGACATCCCCTCGGGGGTGGGCAGCGAGGGCCTGGTGAAGGTCGCCATGAAGGAGATAGACCAGGTGCTGCTGAAGGGCGCCCGCTGGGCGGTGGAGCAGGGCTACGGCTGGCCCGAAGACCTGGAGGCCATCGAGGGCGGCGGCGCCCTGCCCGGTGCCAACCCCGAGAAGGTGAGCCGCCGTGCCAAGGAGCGAGGCCTGGCCCAGCTGGGCACCCTCGGCTCCGGCAACCACTTCCTGGAGGTGCAGGTCATAGACCACATCTACGACCCGGAGCGGGCGGCGGCGATGGGCATTCGGGAGACGGGGCAGGTGGTGGTCTTCGTCCACTGCGGCTCCCGCGGCCTGGGCCACCAGACCTGCGAGGACTACCTGGACGTGATGGAGGCGTCGGCCAAGCGCTACAACATCCACCTGCCCGACCGCCAGCTGGCCTGCGCCCCCATCCGCTCCAAGGAGGGGCAGGACTACCTGGCGGCCATGACGGCGGCGGCCAACTTCGCCTTCTGCAACCGCCAGGTCATCACCCACTGGGTGCGGCAGGCCTTCGCCCGCGTGTTGGGGCGCGACCCCCGCGACCTGGGCATGCACCTGGTCTACGACGTGGCCCACAACATCGCCAAGATCGAGCGCCACCGGCTGAACGGGCGCGAGGTGACCGTCTGCGTCCACCGCAAGGGGGCCACCCGCGCCTTCGCCCCCGGCCACCCCGACGTGCCCGCCCGCTACCGCCAGATCGGGCAGCCGGTGCTGGTGCCGGGGGACATGGGGCGCTACTCCTTCCTGCTGGTAGGCACCGAGCGGGCCATGCAGGAGACGTGGGGCTCCACCTGTCACGGGGCGGGGCGCGTCCAGAGCCGGGCTGCGGCCAAGCGCATGCTGCGGGGGGTGGACATCGCCGAGAAGCTGGCCGCCCGCGGCATCGTCGTCCGCGCCCAGAACCGGGCGCTCCTGGCCGAGGAGGCCAGCGAGGCCTACAAGGACGTGGCCGACGTGGTGGAGGTGCTGCACGAGGCGGGCATCTCGCTGAAGGTGGCCCGCATGCGCCCCATCGGCGTGGTGAAGGGCTAGTCCTTGCGCTCCTGATCCTGGGCCAGCACGTGGGCGGGGAAGGGGACGCGCACCCCTTCCCGCAGGAAGGCCTCGGCCAGCCGCTGGCGCAGCAGCCCCGAAAGCTCCCACTGCCAGCCCGGGCGGGCCATGCCCCGCACCCGCAGCACCACCCCCTGGTCGCCGATGGCCTCCACCCAGGCCAGGCGCGGCGGCTCCACCACATGCTGCCCCCAGACCGGGTCGCGGGCCAGGGCCTCCCCCACCGCGTCCACGATGCGCCGCACCCGCTCCAGGTCCTCGCCGTAGGCCACCCGCACCTCCAGGAAGATGCCGCCGCTGCCGCGGGTGTAGTTGGACACGGTGCCGATGAGGCTGTTGGGTATGAAGTGCAGCACGCCGCTCCAGTCCCGCAGCACGGTGCGGCGCAGGTTGAGGTCCTCCACCACTCCCTGCAGGTTGCCCACGGCGATGTAGTCGCCCTTGCGGAACTGGTCCTCGAGCAGGATGAAGATGCCGTTGATGACGTCCCTCACCAGCAGTTGGGCGCCCAGGGCCAGGGCCACGCCGGTGATGCCCAGGCCCGTCAGCACGGCGGCGATGTTCACCCCCACCTCGGGCAGCACCGTCAGCAGACCGATGACGAACAGGAGGGCCAGCACCAGCCAGTTGGCGGCCGAGGCCAGCGTCTCCACCCGCCGGCGGAAGTCCAGGTCCACGGCCGGGTGGGAGAGGACGCGGCCCAGCAGGCGGGGGAAGAAGAGGCGAAAGACGACATAGACGGCCACCAGGGCTACCACGATGCCGACGATGCGCAGGCCGTGCTCGAAGAACCAGTCCACCACGTCCTGAGAGGTCACCGGGCCACCGTCCCGCCCGTCTAGGGCCCCAGCAGCTCCAGCCTGGCCAGGGATGCCATGAGCTTCTTGATGCCCGCCTCGCCCTTGAAGGCCACCGTCACCAGCAGGTCGTCGGCGCTGCGGGTGCAGGATACCACCACCCCCTCGCCGAAGCGGGGGTGGCGCACCTTGTCGCCGGGCTTGAAGGGGGGCAGGCCCTCGCCATCGCCCGCCGGGGAGGGCGGGGGAGGGGCGTAGGCGTAGAGCTGGGCCGGGCGGCGGGGCTGGGCCGGCACCAGCAGATGGGGCGGGATGTCGGCCAGGAAGCGCGAGGGCGGGTGCGGGCCGCCGCGAGTGCGACGGAAGGCCCGCACCAGGTAGAGCAGCTCCTTGGCCCGGGTCATGCCCACGTAGCAGAGGCGACGCTCTTCCTCCATCTGGTCGGGGTCGTCGAAGGAGCGGATGTGGGGGAGGAGCCCCTCTTCCAGCCCCACGATGAACACCACCGGGAACTCCAGCCCCTTGGCAGCGTGCAGGGTGATGAGGGTGACGGCGTTGGCCCGCTCGTCATAGCGGTCCACGTCGGTGACCAGGGCCACGTCCTCCAGCAGGGCCGAGAGGGCGTCCTGGGGCTTGAGCTCGTCGTAGGTGGCGGCCACCGAACGCAGCTCCTCCACGTTCTCCCAGCGCTCCTCTCCCCGCGACTCCGACAGGATGTAGGGACGGTAGTCGGTGGCCTCGATGATGGCGTCCAGCAGTTGCGACAGGGACATCTCTGGCGCCCGGGCGATGAGCCCGTTGATGGTGCCCAGGAAGCGCAGCAGGGCACCCACTGCTCGTCGCTGGAAGCCGGGACGGGGCGCCGAGAGGGCCTCGGGCGCAGGCGAGTCCTTCTCCTGCTCGGCCAGCAGTTGCAGGGCGGCGTAGAGGGGCACCCCCATCTCCCGCGCCCAGCGCTGCAGCTCCAGGGCCGTCCGCTCGCCGATGCCCCGCGGTGGCACGTTCAGCACCCGCAGCAGGGCCACCGAGTCGAAGGGGTTCTGGACCAGGCGCAGGTAGGCCAGCAGGTCTTTCACCTCGCGCCGCTCGTAGAAGCGCACACCCCCCACCAGCCGGTAGGGGATGCCCCGGCGCAGGAACGCCTCCTCCAGGGGCCGCGACTGGGCGTTGGTGCGATACATGACGGCGAAGTCGCGGTAGGGGCGCCGCTCCTCCCCCACCAGCCGCTCGATCTCGGCCGCCACGAAGCACGCCTCCTCTACCTCGTCGAAGGCCTCGTAGACGGCGGCGGGCAGCCCGGGGCCGTTCTCCGTCCACAGGTCCTTCTCCTTGCGCTGCCGGTTCTTGACGATGACGTGGCGGGCGCAGTCCAGGATGGCCTGGGTGGAGCGGTAGTTCTGCTCCAGGTAGACCACCTTCGCCTCGGGGAAGTCGTGCTCGAAGCTGAGGATGTTGCGTATGTCCGCCGCTCGCCAGGTGTAGATGGACTGGTCGGGGTCGCCCACCACGCATAGGTTGCGGTGGGGCTCGGCCAGCAGTCGCGCCAGGGCATACTGGGCCACGTTGGTGTCCTGGAACTCGTCTATGTGCTGGTAGAGGAAGCGCTCGGCATACCTGGCCCGCACCTCCTCGTGCTCGCGGAAGAGCTGCACGGCCCTGTTCAGCAGGTCGTCGAAGTCCAGGGCCGAGTTCTCCTCCAGGATGCGCTGGTAGACGGCGTAGACTCGCGCGGCCACTTCCTGGAAGTAGCTCTGGGCCAGGGCCGCCATGGCCTGGGGCGAGCGCATCTCGGCCTTGGCGCGGGAGATGAGGGCGAGGATGGCACCCGGCGGGTTGCTGCGGGGGTCCAGGTCGAGCTCGGCCAGCGCCTGTCGCACCGCCGCCGTCTGGTCTTCCTCGTCGTAGATGGCGAAGTCGCGGGGCACGCCGATGCGGTGGCCATCGGCCCGCAGGATGCGGGCACAAAGGGAGTGGAAGGTGCAGATGGTCATCTCCTGTCCCACCGACTCCCCCACCAGGGAGACGACCCGCTCGCGCATCTCCCGCGCTGCCTTGTTGGTGAAGGTGACGGCGAGGATGCGCCAGGGCCGCACGCCCCGATGGGCGAGCAAGTAGGCGATGCGGTGGGCGATCACCCGCGTCTTGCCCGAGCCGGGCCCGGCCACGATGAGCAGGGGGCCCTCGGTGTGGGTGACGGCCTCCCGCTGGCGCGGGTTGAGAGGGTCCAGGATGGGGTCGGTCATGCCTCGACCGCCATTCTAGCGCCTCCCGGCAGGGGAGAACAAAGGCGCGGCGGCGTCCCAGAGGGCGCAGGCGCGGCAGGGGGCAGGCAGGCAGCCCTCGTCCACCGCCGGGGTCGCCCCGGCCCGGGCCAGCAGGACGGCGGCGGTGGCCAGCGGCAGCCCCACCACGTTGCAGTAACAGCCTGAGTAGCTCTCCACCGGCCGGAACGCCTGGTCCTGAATGGCGTAGGCGCCGGCCTTATCGAAGGCGTCGCCGCTGCGGGCATAAGCGCGCAGCTCCGCGTCCGCGAAGGGGCGCAGGCGCACGCGCGTGGAGGCGTGGGCGACCAGCGCCCTTCTGCCCCGCGCCACCGCCACGGCCGTGACCACCCTGTGCTCCCGTCCCGTCAGCAGGCGCAGCATCGCCTCGGCCTCGGCCGGGGTGGAGGGCTTGCCCAGCAGTCGCCCCCGCAGGGCGACCACCGTGTCGGCCGCCAGCACGACGGCCTGGGGGTGCCTGCCGGCCACGGCCAGGGCCTTCTCCCGCGCCAGGCGACGGGCGACGGCGGCCACGTCGCGGGCGCGCTCAGGCAGCTCTTCCGCCACCCGGGGCGGGTCCACGACGAAAGGGACCCCCAGCGCCGAGAGGAGCTCCCGCCGCCGGGGGGAGGCGGAGGCCAGCACCAGCCGCGGCCCGCTCATTGCGGCTCCAGGGTGGCCACGCACTCGATGTGGTAGGTCTGGGGGAACATGTCTACCGGCGTCACGTCCAGGAGGCGGTAGCCGCCGTCGCAGAGGCGGCGCAGGTCGCGGGCCAGGGTGGCCGGGTCGCAGGAGACGTAGACCACCCGCCGCGGGCGGAGGCGCAGCACCCCCTCGATGGCCCTGGGGTGGCAGCCCACCCGGGGCGGGTCGAGGATGATGGCATCGGGCGTCACCCCCAGCTCGGCCAGCACCGTCTCCACCTTGCCCCGCCGGTAGAGGACGTTACCTGTGTCCATCAGGTTGTAGAGGGCGTCCTCGACGGCCGCCGCCGACTCCTCGATGGCGATGACCCGCCGCACGTGGGGCGCCAGCAGCACGGCGAAGGTGCCCACGCCGGCGTAGGCGTCCACCAGCAGCTCCCCGCCCGAGAGCTGCAGCCGCTCCCGCACCACCTCCACCAAACGCTCCGCCTGGGCGGTGTTGGTCTGGAAGAAGGACGCCGCCGAAATGCGGAAGCGCCGCCCCAGGAGCTCCTCCTCGTAGAAGCGCTGGCCGGAGGGCAGGGAAGGCTCCACCTGGCGCAGGTCGGGGTGGATCAGGAACTGGCCAGTGTTGAAGCCGTAGCGGATGGCCACCTGGTGGCAGCCCCTGGCCTTGCCCTGAAAGCGGGCCAGCGCCTCGTTGATGAAGGGGGGCATGAGCAGGCAGCGTTCGATGCGCAGGAAGCGGTAGCCGTGCCCCGGCCGCGACACGAAGCCCAGGTTGCCCTCCTCGTCCACCGAGAAGCGGGCATGGTTGCGGTAGCCGTAGGGCTGGGGGGCGGGCACCGTGGCCGAGACGGGCGGGTCGTCGAACTTGCCGATGCGCCGCAACTGCTCGGCCACCACCCGCTGCTTCAGCTCCACCTGCCTCTGGTAGGCGATGTGCTGCCACTGGCAGCCGCCGCAAACGCCGAAATAGGGGCAGGGGGGCTCCACCCGCCAGGGCGATGGCTCCAGGACCTCCACCACCCGCCCCAGGGCGTAGTCCCGCTTCTCCTTCTCGATCTCGACCACCGCCTCCTCGCCCGGGATGCCGAAGTCGGCGAAGACGACGCGACCGTCGTGGCGGCCGATGGCGGCGCCGTGGAAGGCCACGTCGGTCAGGGCGAGGCGCAGGCGGGGCCGCTGGGCGTCCTGGGCTGTGGTCATGCCGCCTACCAGTTTAGGGCGAGGGGCGAGCCTCTGGCCACGTCGTGGCCCCTGTCATCCCCCCGTGTTATAATTCGCCTAGTCCGAAGGGGAAGGGTGATGGATGCCACGACGGGAATAGTCCTGGGCGCCCTGGTGGGCGGAGTCTGGCTCTTCCTCCTCTGGCTGGGCGTCGTCGTCTGGACCTACAAGGACGTGCGCGAGCGCAGCCGCGACCTCTTCGTCCAGGCCCTCTCCGTCTTCCTGGTGATGATGTTCTTCCCGGGGCTGAACCTGCCCGGCCTGCTGCTCTACCTGCTCCTGCGCCCCCGCGAGACGCTGGACGAGGCCTATGCCCGTTCGCTGGAGCAGGAGGTGCTCCTGCGCGAGGTGGGCGAGGGGGCCATCTGCCACCAGTGCCAGCAGCCGGCCGACAAGGACTTCCTCTTCTGTCCCTACTGCCAGGCGCGGCTGCGGGAGGCCTGCTCCCGCTGTCGGCGGCCGGTGAGCCTGTTCTGGGTGCTCTGCCCCTACTGCGGGGCGCCGCGGGGGGCACCGGCGGGGCAGCCGGCGCCGGCGCGGGCGCCCAGCCGTGCCGCCGAGGAGGCCCTGGCCCCCACCCGCGAGGCGGCGCCCGGGCCCGAGGTCAGCTAGCGGCCAGCAGCCCTTCCAGCACCGCGCCCGAGAGGGCCTCTTCCACCAGCGCCGTCGCCCGCTCGGCCTTCTCCCGCCCCTGCAGCGGCACCTGGCCCAGCAGGTCGTCCAGGCGCTGGGCCACCTCCAGGGTGGCCAGGGGGGTGAGGAGCAGGGGCACCGAGTCCTCTTCGGCCCGCTGCAGCACGTAGGGCAGCACGGGCAGGTTGCCGGTGACGATGAGGCAGGGGATGCCGGCGTTCAGGGCGCCCAGTTGCAGGTCGGGCTTGTCGCTGCGGACGATGACGGCCGTGGGCCGGTGGCGGGCGAAGTAGCCCTGGCCCGGGTCGGCCGAGATGGGCGAGATGAAGACCTTGTCCAGCACCGTCTCCTCGCGGCCGGTGGTGAAGAGGGCCTGGGCGCCCAAAGCCTCGGCCAGCTGGCCCAGGGTGGGCGAGGCCAGGGCCCTGTCCTCCTCTATCAGCCCCAGGACGGGCAGGCCGCTGTCGGCCAGGTCGCGCCGCACCTTCTCGGCCCGTCGCCTGGGGACGCAAGTGACCAGCACGCCCAGGAAGCCCTCGCCCAGGGCGCGGTGGCCCTCGTCGGGCGCCAGGTCGGGGTAGCGGGCCACCGTCAGGGCGCGGGCGCCCCACTCCTGCCAGCCCGCCGGCGCCGGCCCGGGCGGACACTCCAGCAGCACAAGCCCCTGCCGGGAGAGGGCGGGCACGTCTTCGGGGGTCAGGGGGGTCGAGCGCCCGGCGGGCGCGAGGCCCAGGGCGGCGTAGAGACGGGCGTCCCGCGCCGCCGTCTCGTCATCGCCCAGGCGAGCGGCGGCGACGCTGGCACCGGCGCGACGGATGGCCCGGGCCAGCCCGACCACTGCCGTCGTGCGGCCGGCCAGGGGTCGCGAGGAGAGGACGAGGACGACCGGCATGGGCGCGTGCTTTGTGCATTGTAGCACATACCCCGCGCAGGGACGAGACCCCTCAGCGGCCGTCGCTGCTGCCGGCGTCCTGGTGCAGGTCGAGGAAGAGGGCGCGCAGGTCCCTGCCCATCTCCTGCACCTGTTCGCGCCCCATCACCCTGGCGATGCGCCCCGAACTGATGAACAGGAACCGCTCGCACAGCTCGGCGGCGGCCACGATGTTCTGCTCCGCCAGGACGATGGAGAGGCCGCCGGAGAGCAGCAGGCGCAGCTTCTGCAAGAGTCCGCTCACCAGCTTGGGGGCCAGGCCGGTGGACGGCTCGTCCAGCAGCAGCACCCGCGGTCGGGCCACCAGCGCCCTGGCCACGGCCAGCATTTGCTGCTGTCCGCCGGAGAGGACGCCTCCGGGGCGGCGGCGGGCCTGGAACAGGTCTGGGAACAGTTCGTAGACCCATTCCAGGTCTTCGCGGCGGCGCTGGTCGCGGCGGGTGGCCCATATGCTCAGCAGCAGGTGGTCCTCCACGCTCAGGGAAGGGAAGAGGTGACGGTTCTGGGGCACCAGGCAGAGGCCATGACGCGCCCGCGCCTCGGCCGATGCCCGGCTGATATCGCTGCGGTCGAGGACGATGGTGCCCCGACGCAGAGGCAGGATGCCGGCCAGGGCCATCAAGGTGGTGGTCTTGCCGGCACCGTTGGGCCCAGCCAGGGCCACCGCCTGGCCTGTGCCCACCTGGAAGGACACCCCCTTCACTATCTCCAGGGGCCCGTAGCCTGCCCAGAGGTCGGCCACCGACAGCAGGGCCTCACTGGCCGATGTAGACACGGACCACCTCCGGGTGGTGCATCACCGTGGCCGGCTGGCCGCCCATGATCACCCTGCCCTGGTCCATCACGAACACCTCGTCCGCCACCTGCACCACGAAGTCCAGGTCGTGTTCCACCAGCATGATGCCGCAGCCGCTCTGCACCAACGCACGCAGGAGGGCGGCGATGCGGGCGCGGGTGTCCAGGTCGGTGCCAGCCACAGGCTCGTCCAGCAACAGGAAGGAGGGGCGAGCGGCCAGGGCTCGCGCCAGGTCCACCAGCTTCAGTTCGGCGCCCGAACACTCTTCCACCAGTTCGTCCCTCAGGCGGCCGATGTCGCACAACTCCAGGGCGGCGCTGGCGGCCCGGTTGAGCGCTGCCACCTCGCGCCAGTCCAGCCCCGCCAGGCCGGCCAAAAGCCCGCTTTGCCCCAGCCGGTAGGCGCCCGCCACCACCACCTCCCAGACGGTGAAGCCGGGCAGGAGGCGCGGGAACTGGAAGGTGCGGCCCAGGCCCATGGCGGCCCGCGTCTCGGGCGTCGAGGAGGTGACCTCCTGCCCGGCGAAGAGGACGCGCCCCTGCCCGGGCACCAGGCCCGAAGCGTAGTTGAGGAGGCTGGTCTTGCCTGCCCCGTTGGGCCCGATGACGGCCACAATCTTGCCCGCCGCCAGGGAGATGCTCACGCCGTCCACGGCCCTGACGCCGCCGAAGCGAATGAGGACGTCCTCCAGTCGCAGCCCTTGCCCCGAGGGTCGGCCCCGCTGCTGCACCATCGCCCCCTGCGGCGGCGCCATTCCCCTCTGTGAAGGGGCGGCAGAAGGCGCGCCCTCGCCTGCAGCGGCCATCGCCGCCGGCCTGGCGCCGTCGCCGGAGACGGCAGCGACCGCGGCGCCTCTTGCTGCCGCCAGCCAGCGGCGGGCCCGAGAGGAGAGGAGCCGCGGCAGTCGCCCCCGGGCGATGGTGCGCCATTGCAGGCCATGGGGGAAGAGGAGGGCTGTCAGGGCCAGGATGGCGCCGAAGATCATCAGCTGGGCCGAGGGGTCAATGCGCGCCACATCCGGCACCAGCTTCAGCAGCACGATGCCGGCGATGGCGCCGGAGGGCTCGTTGCCGCCGATGATGCCTGCCAGCAGCAGTTCGGCGTTGGGCAGCAGGCTGATGTGGTGGGGCGTCACCCAGAGCAGGAAGTGGGCGTAGAGAGCGCCGGCAGCCACCGCCATCATGGAGCCCAGAACGAACACCTTCCAGACCGTCCAGCGGCTGGCGACGCCCACTACCCGGCTCAGAACCTCGTCATGGCCGATGAGGGAGGCGCCGGCAGCGAAGCGCGAGCGCTTCAGCAGGCGCGACAGGGCCAGGAGGCAGGTCAGCAGCACCGACACGGCCAGCACGTATTCGGCGTTGCTGTTGAGGCCGAAGGGCCTCTCCGATGGGACCGGCAGGCCCGAGGGCCCTCCCAGCTCCCGCACCAGCGCCCGCACCAGCTGGTCGCCGATGAGGGCCACGGCCAACGTCGCCAGCAGGAACTGCATGTGCTGCACGCGTATGGCCAGCAGCCCCACCAGGCAAGCGGCGAGGAGGCCCACCAGCAGGGCGAAGACCAGCGACTCGGGCCCGAACCCCCAGGGCGACTTGGCCACGGCATACATCCCCAGGCCCACGAAGGAGCCCTGGGCGAAGGAGGGCATTCCGCCGTAGCGCAGCATGATGCTCAGACCCACCGCCGCCGCCCCGTAGACCCCCATCCCCATGCCGATGGTCAGCCAGTAAGCCGAGGCGACCTGAGCAGCCACCAGCCCGGCAATGAGCGGCCAGCACACCTCCAGCCCGATGAGTAGGGGACGTCCCCAGTCCGCCCTGGCCAGCCGGGAGATGGCCCCCGCCATGGCCACAGCCGTCGTCATCGCGCTGCCCCCAGCCCCTGCGGCCGCACCAAGAGGGTGAAGAGGAGGATGGAGAAGGTGATGACGGCCTTGAACTGGGACGATATGTAGTAGGCGGCCAGGCTCTCGGTCAGGCCCACCAGCAGCCCCAGGGCCAGCGCTGCCGTCGGCGAGGCCAGGTCGGCCAGCAGGGCCACGATCATGGCCTTGAGGGTGAACTCGATGCCCGAGGCGTAATAGACGGCGGTGAGGGAGCCGTAGATGAGGCCCGTCAGCGCCACCAACCCCATGATGAGGACGATGACCCCTGCCTTCACCAGCGACACGGAGATGCCCGTGAGGCGCGCCCCCACCACGTTATCGGACACGGCCACGAAGGCCTTGCCCAGCAGCGTGTAGCGGGAGAGCCCCCAGAGGCCGGCGGCCATGGCCACCACGATGACCAGCAGCCAGATGGTCTGGAAGTGGACGGTGGTCTCGCCCAACTGGAGGGGTTCCACGGGCGCCACCGCGATGTTGAGCGCCTTGGGGTCCGGCCCCCAGAAGGCGCGGATCACCCCCTGCACCACCAGCGCCAGCCCGAAGGTGTAGAGGAGCTGGGCAGTGAACGGGTAGGCGTCCACGCGCCGAAAGAGCAGCGTCCCCCCCAGCCCACCTACCAGCAGCCCCCCTGCCACCATCACCGGAAAGACGGCCAGGGAGCCCAGGCTGGCGGCGAGCGAAGAGGCGACGAAGATGCAGAGCACCAACAGGTCGCCCAGCAGCAGGTTGAAGTTGCGGGAGGAGCGGTAGAGGAGGGTCATGGCCATCGCCACCAGGCCCAGGAGGCACCCAGTGGTCAGGCCCGACACCACAGCCTGGAGCATTCGCCCTACTCCGTCCCGATGGCTACCGGCCCAGCATAACAGAAAAGGGCGTCGGCGCTAGGCCCCTGGCGCCCGTTACCTGCCCACGTCAGGCGGCATGACAGAACGACGGCACAGCCTGAGCTCGACAGCTGCCCGCTTCCTTTCCGCCCGGACCCACCCTACACCAGTGCAGGGGGCGACCCCCCCCCTTGACAATCGGGCTACGGGCACTAACGTAGGGCTGAAGCGAAGCGCTCTCAAGGCGGTTGTCCCGTCCTGCGGGACAGGTGAGGCGATGGGCAGGATCGAGGACGCGGTGCGGCTGCTAGACCTCTTCTGGGAAGGGGAGGAGCTGGGAGTGCGGGAGATGGCCCGCCGCCTGGCCCTCAGCAAGAGCTCCGTCCACCGCCTGGCCAGCGAGCTGGAGCGGGTGGGCTTCCTCTCCCGCGACCACGACACCGGCCGCTACCGCCTGGGGCTGCGGCTGCTGCAGTATGGTGGCCTCTTCCAGCTGAACAACGACCTCATTCGTGAGGCCCTACCCCTCCTTCGCTCGCTGATGCGCATCACCGGCGAGACGGTGCACCTGGCGGCCTTGGAGGACGGCCAGGTGGTATACCTGGTGAAGCTGGAGAGCCCCAACAGCATCAACATGCCCAGCTGGGTGGGCTGGCGGAACCCGGCCCACTGCACGGCCGTGGGCAAGGCGCTGCTGGCCTATCAGGAGCAGGCGCTGATAGAGCGGGTGCTGGCCAGGGGCCTGCGCCGCTTCACCCCCAACACCATCGCCGACCCGGAGCGACTGCGGGCGCACCTGGAGCAGGTGCGCCGGGAGGGGGTAGCCTTCGACCAGGAGGAGCGCCGCACCGGGCTGCGCTGCGTCGGCGCCCCTGTCCTGGGCGAAGGAGGCATCGCCATCGCCTCCATCAGCGTTGCCGGCCCCGCCTCTCGCCTCACGCCGTCGCGAATGGCGCAGCTGGCCCTGCTGGTCAAGGAGGCGGCCGGGGCCATCGCCAGCCGCCTGTCCTGATGCCCCTGTCCCCCCTAGCGGGACAGGGCCGTTGACACCCTTTGCCCCCATAGCGCCAACTTCCCCCAGAAGGGCAGCAGGAGGACTCCGCCTTCGGTGCTGACGGAAGAGGGAACCAGTCGCTACGTTCAGGCCGGACGCCTGCGCCTCCACTATCACGAAGCGGGAGAGGGGGGGCCGCTCATCTGCATACACGGCGGTGGCCCCGGTGCCTCCGGCTGGAGCAACTTCCGCCGTAACTTCCCCGAGCTTTCGCGTCACTTTCGCACCGTCCTTCTCGACCTGCCGGGCTACGGCAGGTCGAACAAGGTGCCCGTGGAGGGGCCGCCCTTCCGCTTCTATGCGGCGGCCGTCAGGGAGTTCATGGACGCCCTGGGCATCGAGCGGGCCCACTTCCTGGGCAACTCCCTGGGTGGCTCCGTGACCCTGCGGCTGGCCATGGACCATCCCCAGCGGGCCGGGCGTCTGGTGCTGATGGGGCCAGCAGGGCTCTTGCCCCCCTTCGCCCCCCAGCCGCCGGAGGGGATCAAGCTGCTGCACAGCTACTACATGCCCCCCGGCCCTTCCTTCGAGCGCCTGCGTGCCTTCGTTGACGTCATGGTCTACGACCCGTCGCAGGTCACCGACGACCTGCTGCGAGAGCGCTACCAGGCCAGCGTCCAGCCGGAGGTGCTAGCCAACCCTCCCCTGGGCTGGCACATCGCCCGCGCCATGCAGGAAGAGAGGCTCTGGCTGGATCTGGCGCGGGTGCCCCACCCCACCCTCATCGTCTGGGGACGGGACGACCGGGTGGTGCCCTTCGACAACGCCTTCATGGCCCTTCGGCTCATGCCCGACGTGCGCCTGCACGTGTTCGGCAACTGCGGCCACTGGGCCCAATGGGAACACGCCCAGGAGTTCAACCGGCTGGTCATCGGTTTTCTCGGCGGGACCGGCGACGGCGCCTTGAGGTAGCTGACGGCGAGGAGGTGCGAGCGCGATGCAGACAGAGCAGAGGGCGCACACGGGGCGCCAGGCAGAGATAGACTACTACGACCTGGTGCGCGACGACCGGGTGCACAGCCGCCTCTACACCGACCCCCTCATATTCGAGGACGAGATGGAGAAGATCTTCTACGGCGGCTGGGTCTACATCGGCCACGAGAGCGAGATACCGGAGCCTGGCGACTACTGCCTGAAGTGGATCGGCAGGCAGTCGGTCATCATGTGTCGCGACGAGGACGGGCGCGTCCACGCCTTCATGAACCGCTGCCGTCACCGCGGCAACTCCGTCTGCCAGTGGGAGAGGGGCAACGCCAATTTCTTCCGTTGCGCTTATCACGGCTGGACCTATCGCAACACGGGCGAGCTGGTAGGGGTGCCCTATCGCGACCGCTACCCCCACCTGGAACAGAAAGACCTGGGCCTGACGCCGGTGCCCTTCACCGGCAGCTACCGGGGCTTCCTGTTCGGCAGCCTGCGCGACCCGGGCATGGGCCTGCACGAATACCTGGGGCCGGCCGTGCTGCGGGAGATAGACAACTTCTGCGACCTGTCTCCCCTGGGAGAGATCGAGGTGCGGGCCGGCGTGCAGAAGAGCACCTACCGGGGCAACTGGAAGCTGCAGGCCGAGAACGTCGTGGACGGCTACCACGTGGCCTTCGTCCATCAGTCCTTCTTCGACCTGCACAAGGTCAGGCACCCGGGCGAGTCCAATCCGGTCAACAGCCTGGTCAACGCCACCAGCTACGATCTGGGCAACGGCCATACCAAGCTGTTGCCGGTGAGCATCCTTTCCGGCCTGCGGGACGCCCCCTGGTTCGCCGACTACGTGCGTGCCCTGGAGGCAGCCCACGGCAAGGAGCGGGCCCAGGAGCTGGTGGCCACAGGCGAGACGCACATGCTGGTGTTCCCCAACATGGCCATCCTCCAGTCCCAGATCAGGGTCATCTACCCCCGGGCGGTGGACCAGACCGACGTCCACTACTACGTGGTGCGCTGGAAGGGCATCCCCGACGCGATGACCGAGCGGCTCTTGCGCCGACACGAGGAGTTCTTCGGCCCCGCCGGCTTCGGCTCCCCCGATGACGTGGAGATGTTCGAACGCAGTCAGGTAGGCCTCAATGCCAGGGTTGACCCCTGGCTGCTGCTCATCCGTGGCCAGGGGAGCGAGGAGCGGGACGACCTGGGCGTGCTGGTGGGCCGCTACGACGACGAGGTCACCCAGAGGGCCTTCTGGCGCCGCTACCGTCAGGTGATGACCGCTTGAGGCTGGAGCGACCGGAGGTGCTAGGGATGGCCGTGGACAGGAGGGCACTGGAAGACTTCCTCTACCGCGAAGCGCGCCTGATGGACGAGCACTGCTATGACGAGTGGCTGTCCCTCTGGGCGCCGGACAGCCTCTACCTGGTGCCCTGCAGCCAGGAGGACATAGACCCCGCCCACACGGTGAACATCATCACCGATGGCCCGGAGCGGCGCCAGGACCGGGTGACCAGGCTCAAGAGCGGCAACGCCTACGCCCAGGAGCCCCCATCGCGACTGGTGCGCCTCATCTCCAACGTGGAGGTGTTGGAGGAGAGGGCGGACGGTGAGGTGGTGGTGCGCTCCAACTTCCTGCTGGTGGAGCTGCGACGCGGCTGCCAGCGCCTCCTGGCCGGACGGCAGTGGCACCGGTTGCGACCACGGGACTCCTCCTTCGAGATCGTCTGGCGCAAGGTGGTGCTGCTGAACAATGACGAGCCGGTGAGCAACCTGACATTTCTCATCTAGCATCGGTCCCCAGCGATGGTGGGACCTTTTCTACGCTGAGCGGTTGCCCAGCCTGGGCGCAGGGGTTATGGTTAGGCAGTCTGCGCTCCACGTCCCGCTGGGTGGGACAGGGGCGTTGACGGGGTGTTGAGGGGGGGAGCAAGGCTTTAGCTGCCGGGGCTGAGGCCCTGGGGGTGGTGAAGGCATGATGAGGGACGGGCTGATCGTGGACGACCCTGAGCGGGGGGTGTTTCGGGTGCACCGTAGCGCCTTCACGTCGGGGGAGGTGTTGGCCCTGGAGCGGGAGCGGATCTTCGATCGTTGCTGGCTATATGTGGGGCACGAGTCGGAGGTAGAAGCTCCTGGGGACTATGTGCGGCGGCAGGTGGGTGGGAGGCCGTTGTTCATGGTGCGTGGGGAGGATGGGGAGGTGCGGGTGTTCTACAACACGTGCACGCATCGTGGGGCGCTGGTGTGTCGGCGGGACCGGGGAAATGGGAAGGTGTTCCAGTGTTTTTATCATGCCTGGACGTTCAACAGTCGTGGTGAGCTGATAGGGGTGCCTGACGAGGAGGGGTATCCGGCGTCATTTGATCGGCGGGAGTTTGGTTTGCGTGGACCGCCGCGGGTGGGTAGCTATCGGGGGTTTGTGTTTGTGAGTTTTAGTGATGAGGTGCCGTCGTTGGAGGAGTATCTGGCTGGGGCGCGGGAGTATCTGGACTTGGTGGCGGATCAGGCGGAGGAGGGGATGCGGGTGATACAGGGCACCCACCGCTTCCACATGCGGGCCAACTGGAAGCTGCTGGTGGAGAACACGGTGGACGGCTACCATGTGGCGCCCCTGCACGAGACCTATCTGGAGTTCCTGACCACCCTGGTGGGGAGCAAGTCGGAAGGCAGCACCGGCACCCAGAAGTCCCTGGGCAACGGCCACTCCGTCCACATGAACACCATCTCGGGGGTGGGGCGCCCGGTGGCCGCCTGGTATCCCTTCTTCGGTGAGGAGGCCAAGGAGGAGATCGAGGAGATCAAGCGGCGCCTGGCCGCCAAGCACGGCCGCGAGCGGGCGCGAGTCATGTGCGAGACGATGCGCAACTTGCTCGTCTTCCCCAATTTCCTGGTGGTGGACTTCGCCGGCATAATCCTGCGGGCGGTCTGGCCCATACGCCCCGACTACACCGAGGTGCTGCACTGGGAGCTGGTGCCGCGAGAGGAGCAAGGCGCCCGCCTGCAGCGGCGCCTGGACAACCTCCTGACCTTCCAGGGGCCGGGGGGGCTGGCCAATCCCGACGATATCGAGGCCCTGGAGTCCTGCCAGGCGGGGTATGCCGTCGAGGCCCTGGAGTGGAACGATCTGTCCCGGGGCATGCACCGGCAGCCCACCCCCAGCGACGAGATGACCCTACGCGTCTTCTACCGCCAGTGGCACGCTCGCATCACCGGCGCCGAGGGCCCGGTGCGCCTGGAAGACTTCGACGGGGCGGGTGAGACCGCGTGAGCGAGAACCTGCGGCTGCAAGTGGAGGACTTCCTCTTCCGCGAAGCGGAGCTGCTGGACAACTGGCAGCTGGACGAGTGGCTGCAGCTGTTCACCGACGACGCCCGCTACGTGGTGCCGGCCACCGACCTGCCCGAGGGCGACCACACCAAGGACCTGTGCATCATCAGCGACAACATGCTGATGCTGCGGGGGCGGGTCAACCGCCTCAAGAGCCGGCACGCCCACCGCGAATACCCCTGGTCCAGGACGCGCCGCCTCATCACCAACGTGCGGGTGCACGAATCGGGGGACGAGGTGCAGGTGCGGGCCTCCTTCGCCGTCTACCGCAGCCGCGATGCCAGCGGTCGCTGGTCCCAGACCGACTGCTACGTGGGCGAATACCACTACGTGCTGCTGCGCAGGGACGGCACCTTCAAGATCCGCTACCGGCGGGCGACCCTGGATCTGGAAGGGCTCCACGGTCACGGTGCGGTGAGCATCATCCTTTAGCACAGCGAGGAGGGAGAAGGAGATGGGAGAGGTCCTGGGCATCGGCCTGACCCACTACCCGCCCCTGGCGGGCCCCGACGAGAACATGGCCAACCTGCTCAAGTCCATCGTGCGGCAGCCGGCCTTCCCCACCGAGCTTCGCAACCCCGAGAGCTGGCCTGCCCCCATGCAGGAGGAGTGGGGCGCCGACCAGGGCACCACAGCCGCCCGGCGCCACCGCGAGAAGCTGGTGTCCTGGTTCCGACGCGCCCGCGCGGCCATAGATGCCTTCCGCCCCGACTTCCTGGTCATCTGGGGCGACGACCAGTATGAGAACTTCCAGGAAGACGGGATTCCGCCTTTCTGCATCCTGGCCTACGAGTCCTTTGAGGCGCGGCCCTGGGCCGATCCCCACATCGTCGGCTCCATCGGCAACCGCAACGTGTGGGGCGAGCCGGCCGAGAAGGTCTTCCGTTATCGCGGCCACCGCAAGGGCGGCAAGTTCCTGGCCTCGGCCCTCCTGGAACAGGGCTTCGACGTGAGCTACGCCTACCAGCCGCGACACCACCCCCTCGGCCATGCGTTCCTGAACACCCTGCTCTATCTGGACTACGACCGCAAGGGGCTGGACTACCCGGTGGTGCCGTTCCAGGTGAACTGCTACGGCCGCTTGGTGGTGGCCCAGCGAGGCGGCCTGCCCGACCTGTCCAACCTGCCGGAAGGCGACGTGCTCGACCCGCCCAGCCCGGCGCCCTGGCGCTGCTTCGATCTGGGGCGGGCGGTGGCCAGAGCGCTGCGAGAAAGCCCCTGGCGAGTGGCCCTGATCGCCTCGTCGAGTTGGTCGCACGCCTTCCTTACGGCCAAGACCCACTGGTTGCACCCGGACATCGAGTCCGACCGGTCCCTCTACGATGCCCTGTGCACGGGTCAATACGACCGCTGGCGCAGCTATCCCCTCAGCTCTCTGGAGGGCTCTGGCCAGCAGGAGCTGCTCAACTGGATGTGCCTGGTGGGGGCCATGGCCGAACTGGGCCGGCGCCCCAGCGAGAGCGAGTTCATCGTCACCTACGTGCTGAATTCCACCAAGGTGTTCGCCATCTTTCCGCCCGGGAACGGGGCCTGAGCCTGCGAGGCGGGCGGCGACGTGACTGCGCACCTGGGCACCGCCGAGAGGACGCTTCTGGAATTGCTGCGCGAGGCCCGCGCCCGAGGGCAGCTTCTGCCCAGCCAGAACACCGTCCTGCCCCTGGAAGCGGCCTACCAGGTGCAGAAGGCCCTCGGCCAGGGAAGGGAGGTGGTGGGCTACAAGCTGGGCTTCGTCAGCGAGGCGAAGCAGCGGCAGATGGGCATCTGGGAGCCCATCTACGGGCGGGTATACGCCGACGCCATCCGCGTGCCGCCCGTCTCCCTGGCCGCCTTCCGCCAGCCGAAAGTGGAGCCGGAACTGGTGGCGGTGCTGGAGAAAGACCTGCCTGCCGGCAGCAGCCCCGCCCGCGCCGGCAGCGCCATCGGCGGCTTCGCCCTGGGCCTGGAGGTGCTGGACAGCGTCTGGGAAGGCTATCGTTTCACCCTGACGGAGGTGGTGGCCGACAACGCTTCCGCCGCCGCCTTCGTTCTGAGCGATGACCTTCTGACAGGGCCGCCGGAGGAGCTTAGTCTCTACCTGGAGGGGAAGTGCGTGAGCAGGGGGCCCGTGGCCGGGCTGGGAGACCCGGCGTCGCGTCTCGCCTGGCTGGCGGAGCGAGTGGGCGGGCTGCGGGCAGGGCAGATGGTCTTCCTGGGGTCGCCTGCCGAGGCGGTGCCCGCGCGGCCGGGGGCGGTGCAGGTAGGGGAGGGGGAGGAGGCCCTCCGGGTGCTCTTCGTGCCCTGACCAGGCGGGACAGGGCACCATCCCTGCGAACGTGCCGGCGTCCTCTCCGTTCTCCTCTCTGGCTCGTCGTCGCGGCGGCGGGGTTGCCGATCCTTCGCCAGGGCGCACGCAGCGGAATCGGCGCCGCTGGCCACGTCCCGCTGGGTGGGACAGGGGCGTTGACGGGGTGTTGAGGGGGGGAGCAAGGCTTTAGCTGCCGGGGCTGAGGCCCTGGGGGTGGTGAAGGCCATGATGAGGGACGGGCTGATCGTGGACGACCCTGAGCGGGGGGTGTTTCGGGTGCACCGTAGCGCCTTCACGTCGGGGGAGGTGTTGGCCCTGGAGCGGGAGCGGATCTTCGACCGCTGCTGGCTGTATGTGGGGCACGAGTCGGAGGTGGAAGCTCCTGGGGACTATGTGCGGCGGCAGGTGGGTGGGAGGCCGTTGTTCATGGTGCGTGGGGAGGATGGGGAGGTGCGGGTGTTCTACAACACGTGCACGCATCGTGGGGCGCTGGTGTGTCGGCGGGACCGGGGAAATGGGAAGGTGTTCCAGTGTTTTTATCATGCCTGGACGTTCAACAGTCGTGGTGAGCTGATAGGGGTGCCTGACGAGGAGGGGTATCCGGCGTCATTTGATCGGCGGGAGTTTGGTTTGCGTGGACCGCCGCGGGTGGGTAGCTATCGGGGGTTTGTGTTTGTGAGCTTTAGTGATGAGGTGCCGTCGTTGGAGGAGTATCTGGCTGGGGCGCGGGAGTATCTGGACTTGGTGGCGGATCAGGCGGAGGAGGGGATGCGGGTGATACTGGGCACCCACCGCTTCCACATCCGCGCCAACTGGAAGCTCTTCGTCGAAAACACCGTCGGCGACGGCTACCACTTCCAGACCGTGCACGAGACCTTCCTTCAGTTCGTGAGCAAGCTGGTGTTTCAGTCGAGCGGCGGCGTGGCGGTGGAGGACCGGGGCAGGCACCTCTCCCTGGGCAACGGCCACGCCGTCACCGAATACCCGGCCTACGGAGTGGGCCGCCCGATAGCCCTCTGGTATCCCTTCTTCGGTGAGGATGCCCGCGAGGAGATAGAGGCGATCAGGCGCCGGATGCTGCAGAAGTATGGCCCGGAGCGAGGAAGGCGCATGTGCGAGAGCATGCGCAATTTCCTCATCTTCCCCAACTTCACCGTGCTGGACTTCGTGGGCATCTCGCTGCGGGTGATGTGGCCCATACGGCCCGACTACACCGAGGTGCTGCAGTGGGAGCTGGTGCCGCGGGAGGAACAAGGGGATCGCCTGCAGCGACGCCTGGAGAACTATCTCACCTTCCAGGGGCCGGGGGGCTTTGGCAACCCCGACGATGTGGAGGCCCTGGAGTCGTGTCAGGCGGGGTATGCCGCGGAGGAGGTGGAGTGGAGCGACCTGTCGCGGGGCATGCACCGGCAGGCCACCAGCGTGGACGAACTGGTGCCGCGCATCTTCTGGCGCCAGTGGCTCGCCCTGCTGCAGGGCATGCCCCGGGCGCCCCGGTTGGACGATGCGATTCCAGGCGAGGTAACGAGGGGGACCAGGTCGTAAAAAGGAGGAGCCATGTTCGCCAAGAGAGGCCCCTTTCCGTTGCTGGCAGCCGTGCTCGTCGCCCTGCTGGCCTTCCTGGCCGGCTGCGGCGGCGAAGAGGAGGCGGGAACGCCCGCTGCCGAAGAGCCGCCCAAGCCCAGCGAATACCGCGTGGGGCTCATCGCCGAGCTGACCGGCCCCTTCTCCTCGGTGGGGGAGGACGGCAAGAAGGCGGTGGAGCTCTATTTCACCCGCGTCGCGCCCCAGATAGACGGGGTGCCGGTGCGCCTCATCATCTGTGACGGCCAGAGCACCCCTGAGCAGGCTGTCGCCTGCGCCCGCAAGCTCATCGAGCAGGACCGGGTGCACATCATTCTGGGGCCCTACGTGTCGGTGTCCATCAATCCGGTGGTGCCGGTGGCCCAGGCAGCGGGCGTTGTTCACCTGCACCACTCGCCCCTGGCCGAGGCGCCGGCCAACAGCTACACCTTCGCCACTCAGTATGGCGGGCCGGAATACGACGCCATCCCCCAGCTGAAGTTCTTCCGGGAGCGGGGCTGGACGAGGGTGGGGGTCATCGCCACCACCGACCGCTCCGGGCAGGCGCTGCTGGAGCAGTTCGAGCGCTTCGCTCCCCAGTTCGGCATCACCTACAAGGTGGAGCGAATGGAGGTCACCGACACCGATGTGACCACCCAGCTGGCCTCCCTGCGTTCCTTCAACCCGCAGGTCATCTCGGTGCTCATGTCGGGGCAGCCCGGGGCGGTGGTCTACCGGGGCATGCAACTGCTGAACATGAGCCTGCCCACCTGGTTCGTCTCCTCCAACGCCACCTCGCGCTTCATGCAGTCCACCCGCGAGATCCAGCCGCGGGAGCTCTACTTCGCCACCGGGCTGGCGGTGGAGCCTTCCTTCGTGGAGGACAGCGAGACCAGGACGCAGCTGGAGAACTTCAGTCGGCTCTACGAGCAGACTTACGGGGTGAGGGCGGACGTCATCGCCCGGGGGAGCCTGAACTACTCGCAGGTGGCGGCCTACCTGCTGAAGGTGACCCGGGGCGACTCGGCAAGGGCCAAGCAGGTGCTGGAGAGCGGTCAGCCCATTCCCGGCGTGCTGAGCATGACGTTCACCAGGGACCGCCATTTCGCCTGTCTGGAGAACTGCCGGAACCTGGTGGTGCAGCTCATGCCCGATCAGTCCATCCGGGTGGTGGCCACCTACACCGGCAGATAGGCCGGCCATTGCACACCGGCACGCAGCGGGAGACGCCGGGGCGCGGCTCCAGGGCTGCCACCGGCGGGGGCGGGGCGCGACGACCGGGGCGGGCGCCCCGCCCGCCTTTTGGCAGGGCCGTCGGCCCAGGGGGCGTATGATGGTGTCGGCGTCGGCCTCCTCCTCTTCCTGAACGGGGCTGCGGGCATGGGTTCCGGGCTGAACGTGCTGCTGGCCCTGCTGGCAGCGGCGGGGTTCGCCGCCGCCAACGTCTGCACGCGGCGGGCCACCCTCTGGGCGCCACCGGTGCAGGGGATGCGCCTGACCATCATGGTGGCGCTGCCGGTCCTGGCCCTGATGGCGACCGCCGCCGGGCAGATGGACGAGCTGGGCGGGCTGCCCTGGCAGGTCTACGTCTACTTCTGCGTGGCCGGGGTCATCCACTTCATCTGCGGGCGCTTCGGCTACTACTCGTCGGTGCAGGCCCTGGGGGCGGCCAGGGCGACCATCGTCACCACCGCCTTCATGCCCCTGACCACCATCGTCATCGCCATGGCGGTGCTGGACGAGTCCCTCAGCTGGCTGATGGGGGTAGGGGCCCTGCTGGTCACCCTGGGCCCCATCGTCATGGCCCAGGGCGGGCAGACGGAAGCCCCCGACGGCGTAGCCGCGGACATCAGGTTAAAGGGAGGCAGGCTGCAGCGGGGCATCCTGTTCGGGCTGCTGGCGGCGGTGTGCTGGGGGTCCACCCCCATCCTGGTCAAGCTGGCCCTGCAGGAGGCGGACCTGCCTATCCTGGGCCTGTTCCTGTCCCACGTGTCGGCCTTCGTGCTGGTGGGCCTCAGCCTGACCCTGCCGGAGGTGCGACGCGGCTTCAGCGCCATGGTGCCCGAGGGTTTCCGCTGGTATGCCCTGGTGGGAATGGTGACGGTCATCGCCCAGTGGCTCAACTACCAGGCCCTGAGCGTGGGGGACGCCATCCCGGTGATACTGCTGCTCCAGAGCGTGCCCCTGTTCGTCATCGTGTTCACGGTGCTGCTGAACAGGCGCGTGGAGCGGGTGACGCAGCACGTGCTGCTGGGCGGCGTCCTGGTGATGGCGGGGGCGGCCATCATCGTCCTGGCCTAGAAGACGATGGCCGCCTCTGGACTCATCGCCAGCGGGTGGAGGACGGGTCCAGCAGGGGCTCCAGCTCCCGGTGCTTGGCCCAGGCGAGGCACTCCAGCTCCAGGGGGTCGAGGTAGCCCACCTTGCCCGTCTTCAGATCCTCGATGCGCAGCCTGGGGCCGTTGCCGCTGGTGTCCAGTTCGAGGCGGACGTGGGCGAACTCGCTGCGTAGCTGCATGGGCCGATGCCCCCTCCTGCGTGTCGGTGTCGCTTTTCCCCGATTCTAGCCCGGAGGACAGGAAGGGGTAAAGGGGCTGTCCCGCCTTCCGGCTCCGGCCGGGCGCCTGGGGTGTAAGGTGGGCGGGTGCTATAATTCGGGCCGAAATGGATTCCCGCCGTATCCGCGAGTCCTTTCTGCGCTTCTTCGAGGAGCGGGGGCACAGGCGCCTGCCCAGCGCCCCACTGGTGCCCATCGGCGACCCGACGCTCCTCTTCACCAGCGCCGGCATGGTGCCCTTCAAGCCCTACTTCATGGGCCAGGCCCAGCCGCCCCATAAGCGCCTCACTACCGTCCAGAAGTGCTTCCGCACCACCGACATTGACGCCGTGGGCGACGCCTCCCACCTCACCTTCTTCGAGATGCTGGGCAACTTCTCCATCGGCGACTATTTCAAGGCCGAGGCCATCGCCTGGGCATGGGAATACGTCACCACCGTGCTGGGGCTGGAGCGACAGCGCCTGTGGACGGCCGTCTACCTGGACGACGACGAGGCCTTCGACCTGTGGCGGAAGGTGGGCGTGCCCAGCGAGCGCATCCGTCGCTACGGCGAGGAGCACAACTTCTGGTTCTCGGGGCCGGTGGGGCCCTGCGGCCCCTGCTCCGAGATCCACTACGACTTCGGCCCCGAGTTCGGCTGCGGCCCCGACTGCGAGCCCGCCCACGACTGCGGCCGCTTCCTGGAGATATGGAACCTGGTCTTCATGACTTACTTCCGCCAGGAGGACGGCTCCTACACGCCCCTGCCCAGGAAGAACATAGACACCGGCGCCGGCCTGGAGCGCCTGGCCTCGGTGGTCCTCTTCCAGAGCGAGGGCTGGGGCAGGCGGCGCCCGCCCTCGGTCTACGACACCGATCTCTTCCGCCCCCTGCTGCAGCGAGTGGAGGAGCTCTGCGGCCGCCCCTACGGCCAGGACGAGGCCGGCGACCGCGCCCTGCGCATCGTGGCCGAGCACGGCCGCGCCGTCACCTTCCTGATGGGCGACGAGCGCACGCCGGTGGTCCCCTCCAACGAGGAGCGGGGATACGTGGTGCGGCGCGTCCTGCGCCGCGCCGTCTACTTCGGCTATCGCTTCCTGGGCCTGGAGGAGCCGTTCCTGCACCGGGTGGCCGAAGCGGTCATCGGGCTCATGGGGCCGGTCTACCCCGAGCTGGAGCGACAGCGAGAGTTCGTGCTGCGCAACGTGCGTCAGGAGGAGGAGCGCTTCCGCATCACCCTCGAGCGGGGGCTGCTGCTGCTGGAGGAGCGGCTGGCATCCGCGCGGGGGACGCTGCCGGCCGAGGACGCCTTCGAGCTGCACGACACCTACGGCTTCCCCATGGAGCTGACGCGGGAGATAGCGCGAGAGCGGGGCCTGGCGGTGGACGAGGAGGGCTTCCAGCGGCTGATGGAGGAGCAGCGGGAGCGCGCCCGCGCCGCCGCCCGCGCCGCCGAGGCGAGCGCCGGCGCCGCAGTCTATGGGCACCTGGGCGACGTCGAGACGCCCTTCATCGGCTACGACACGCTTGAGGCCCCCGCCCGCGTGCTGGCCCTGGTCGCCCTGGCTGACGGCTCCCGCCAGCGGGCCGACGAGCTGTCGGCGCCCGCCGAGCTGGAGCTGGTGCTTTCCCAGACCCCCTTCTACCCCGAAGGCGGCGGGCAGGTGGGCGACCGCGGCGAGATCCTGGGCCCCCGAGGACGGGTGCTGGTGGAGGACACCCAGCGGGTGGGCGAGCGCATCATCGTCCACCGGGGGCGGCTGCTGGACGGGGCCCTGGCGACGGGCGAGGAGGTGCTGGCGCGGGTGGACCGACAGCACCGCCAGGACACCATGCGCAACCACACCGGCACCCACCTGCTGCACGCTGCCCTGCGCCACGTCCTGGGCACCCACGTGCGACAGGCAGGCTCGCTGGTGGCGCCCGACCGCCTGCGCTTCGACTTCACCCACCCCCAGGCCCTCGCCGCCGAGGAGATCGCGCAGGTGGAGGCGCTGGTCAACGAGAAGATACGTCAGGACCTGCCGGTGGAGGTGCGCCACACCACCTTCCAGCAGGCCATGGAGGAGGGCGCCCTGGCCTTCTTCGGCGAGAAGTACGGCGAGCAGGTGCGCCTGGTGGAGATCAACACCGTCACGCCCCGCTTCAGCCTGGAGCTGTGCGGCGGCACCCATTGCCACCGCACCGGCGAGGTGGGCGCCTTCGTCATCGTCGCCGAGTCGGCGGTGGCGGCGGGCATCCGGCGCATCGAGGCCCTGACCGGCCGGGGCGCCATCGAGTTCGTCCGCCGCACCCTGGACGGCCTGGACGCCCTGGCCGCCCGTCTGGGCACCTCGCGGGAGGGTCTGGCCCAGCGGGTGCAGTCGTTGCTGGAGGAGCAGGACGCCCTGCGTCGGCGCATCCGCGACCTGGAGCGGGCCCTGGCCAGCGGCCCCTCGGCCGAGCGGCTGCTGGAGCGCTCCCAGCAAGTGGACGGCGTGAAGCTGGTGGCGGCGCGGGTGGACGTGCCCAGCCTGGATGCCCTGCGCTACGTGGGCGACGCCATGCGACGGCACCTGGGCTCGGGTGTGGCCGTCCTGGGGGCCGTCATCGAAGGGCGCCCCACCTTCCTGACGGTGGTGACCGAAGACCTGACGCGGCGCCTGCACGCCGGTGAGCTGGTGCGGCGGGTGGCGGCGGTGGCCGGCGGTGGCGGCGGTGGCCGCCCTGACCTGGGCCAGGGCGGGGGCAAGGACGCGGGCAGGCTGGACGAGGCCCTGGCCAGGGCCCCCGCCATCCTGCGCGAGATGCTCTCCGGCACAGGTACGTCGTAGAGGGCCCCCGACCGTGCGCATCGTGGCCGTGGACATAGGCGAGAGGCGCATCGGCGTGGCCGTGGCCGATGACCGCGCCCCGGTGGCCGTCCCCGTGGGCACGGTGGACGCCGGCGAAGACGTGGCCGAGACGGTGATGCGCATCGTGCGGGAGCAGGGGGCCGACCTGCTGGTGGTGGGACTCCCCCTCTCCCTGACCGGCGCCCTGGGGCCCCAGGCGCGACGCGTCATGGCCCTGGTGGAGGAGCTCGCCGGCCGCCTGCCCGTGCCGGTGGAGACCTGGGACGAACGCCTCTCGACGGTGGAGGCGGAGCGGCGCCTGGGCCCCGGCCATCCCCGCGAGCGACGGGACGCCGTGGCCGCTGCCATCGTCCTGCAGGCCTACCTCGATGCCCAGCGGGGGCAGCGGAGGTAGCCGCCGATGCGCTGGGTGGGGCCGCTGGGCGCCCTGGCGGCCCTGGCGCTGATGGGAGCGGCCGCCTGGCAGCTCTACCTGGCCCCGGGGGCCATCGCCGAGCCGCCCGCTCCGCCGCCCCCCGCTGCGGCCAACCAGCGGGGCGTCCTGGTGGAGGTGCACGAGGGCGAGGGCGTCGCCGAGATCGCCGAAAGGCTCCAGTCCCTGGGCATCGTCCGCAGTTCGCTGCAGCTGCGCACCCTCATCGCCCTGCTGGGCTACGACGGGCTGCTGCAGGCGGGCACCTACGAGTTCCGTCCCGGCAGTTCGGCCCTGGAGGTGGCCCAGCGGCTGCGCCACGGCCGCTTCGCCACCTTCGTGCTCACGGTCATCGAGGGCTGGAGCCTGGCCCAGATCGCTCAGGCGGTGGAGGACTCGGGGGTGGCCTCGGCCCTGGACTTCGAGCTGGCGGCGGTGGCCGGCCCCTACCGACAGGAGTTCGCCTTCCTGCAGCCCCTCTCGCCCGATGCCAGCCTGGAGGGATACCTTTTCCCGGCCACCTACGTCTTCCCGCGCAGCGTCACCCCTCAGGAGATGGTGCGGGCCATGCTGGCCAAGCTGGACCAGGTGCTGACGCCCGAACTGCGACAGGAGGCCCGCGACAGGGGGCTGACGGTGCACGACGTCCTCACCCTGGCGTCCATCGTCGAGCGGGAGGTGGCGGCGCCACCGGAGCGCCCCATCGTGGCCCAGGTGTTCCTGAAGCGCTTGCGGATGGGCATGCCGCTGGAGGCCGACCCGACGGTGCAGTATGCCCTGGCCCAGAACCCGCGCAACGTGGAGCTCTACGGCTTCTGGAAGGCGCCCCTGACGGCCCAAGACCTGCAGGTGGACTCGCCCTATAATACCTATCGGAGGCGTGGGCTCCCGCCCGGGCCCATAGCCAGCCCGGGCCTGGACTCCATCCTGGCCGTTATCAGGCCGGCCGACACCAACTACCTCTACTTCGTGGCCAAGGGCGACGGCACCCACGCCTTCGCCGAGACGCTGGCCGAGCACCTGCGCAACGTGGCCACATACCAGCGCTGAAGGTGAGAGGGTGTCGGGGACGAAGCGGGTCGGGGTCATCGGTTATCCCCTGGGGCACAGCCTGTCGCCGGTCTTCCAGCAGGCGGCCCTGGACGCCCTGGGCATCCCGGCCCGATACGAGCGCTGGGAGACGCCACCCGAGGCGCTGGCCGAGCGCATCGCCTCGCTGCGCGGCCCCGAATACCTGGGCGCCAACGTCACCGTGCCCTACAAGGAACAGGTGATCCCCCTGCTGGACGAACTGGACGAGGTGGCTTCCCAGGCCGGGGCGGTGAACACCATCGTCAACCGCGACGGGCGGCTGTCGGGGCACAACACCGACGTGCCCGGCTTCCTGCGGGCCCTGCGCGAGGAGGGAGGACTGGAGCCGCGGGGCCGCATCGCCCTGGTGCTGGGGGCGGGGGGCGCGGCGCGGGCGGTGGTCCTGGCCCTGCTGCGGGAGCGGGCGTCGCTGGTCTTCGTCACCAACCGCACCTATCACCGGGCGTTCCGGCTGGTGGAGGACCTGCGGCCCCTGGCCGGCCGCACCCGCCTGGTCTCGCTGCCCATGACCTATGCCGCCCTGCAGCAGGCGGCGGTGGGCTGGGACCTGGTGGTCAACTGCACCACCCTGGGGATGCCGGGGACGGTGGACGCGGGCAAGTCGCCGCTCCCTCCCGAACTGATACCGTCCGACTGCCTGGTGTTCGACCTGGTCTACGCGCCGGAGCCGACGCCGCTCCTGCGCGACGCCCGGGCGCGGGGCGCCCGCACTCTGGACGGGCTGCCGATGCTGGTCTACCAGGGCGCCGAGTCCTTCCGCCTCTGGACGGGACGGGAGCCTCCCACGGAGGTGATGCTGGCGGCGGCCCGCGACGCCCTGGCCGCCGCGGCGGCGGGAGGCCGCTAGCATGGAGTGGGCCGTCCTGGGCATCACCGTCCTCTTCCTCTTCTTCTCCTGGGTCATCGTGCAGGGGACGCGGGCGCAACTGGCCTATCGCAGGGCCATCGCTGCCGGCGACATGGACGTCATCCGCGAGGTGGTGGAACAGACGCTGGAGCAGTGGCGGTCCATGAAGCGGCCCAAGGAGGTGCCCCCCAACGTCTGGCGGGGCGTCCAGGGCATGGAGCTGGTCTCCCTGGGGCCGGACCATATCCGGGTGGGCGTGAGCGCCGAAGGCCAGTTCCGGCTGGTGGAGGGCCGCTGGCAGGAGGTGACGGGGCTGCTGGATGAGGCCATGGCCGTCGCCGCCAAGGGGCTGGAGATGCTCCTCTACGACATTCCCAACGTGCGCCTGCCCTGGGCGACGGTGGACGTCTACACCGCCTTCCGCGGGCCCGACGGCCAGCCGCAGAGGCAATGCATCCTGTCGGTGTCGGCCTCGCGGCAGGCGGCCCGCAACGTGGACTGGGACGCCTGGACGCCCGCCCAGATCATAAGCTACCTGGAGGGTCGCTACCGCCTTGATGAGCAAGGGCGCCCCCTGCCCATCGAGGTGGACGACGGGCCCACGGGCCGTCGGGAGGCGGGCGCGGCATGACCTCCCTGCGCTTCCTGACGGCGGGAGAGTCCCACGGCCAGGCCCTGACGGTCATCGTCGAGGGGCTGCCGGCGGGCCTGCCCCTCACGGCCGAATACATAGACCGCGACCTGCGCCGCCGCCAGGGGGGATACGGCCGCAGCCGCCGCCAGCAGATCGAGGAGGACCATGCCGAGCTTCTGGCCGGCGTGCGCCACGGCCTCACCCTGGGCAGCCCCGTCTCGCTGCTCATCCGCAACCGGGTGTGGGAGGAATGGCGCGAGGTGATGCAGGTGGAGCCCTACCAGGGGCGAGTGACGAAGGTGACGCGCCTGCGCCCGGGCCACGCCGACCTGGTGGGGGCCATGAAATACGGCTTCGACGACGCCCGCAACGTGCTGGAGCGGGCATCGGCCCGCGAGACGGCGGCGCGGGTGGCGGTGGGGGCCGTCTGCCGACGGCTGCTGGAAGAGTTCGGCATCGCCGTCCACAGCCACACGGTGGCCATCGGCCCGGTGGAGGCCCCCCCGTGGGAGGGGGAGCCCGACTGGGAGGCGGTGGAGGCGTCGCCGGTGCGCTGCGCCGACCCCGCCGCCTCGGAGGCGATGGTGAAGGCCATTGACGCTGCCCGCGAAGCGGGGGACACCCTGGGCGGCGTGTTCGAGGTGTGGGCCACGGGCGTGCCCATCGGCCTCGGCTCCTACGTGCACTGGGACCGCAAGCTGGACGGGCGGCTGGCCCAGGCGGTCATGAGCATCCATGCCGTCAAGGGGGTGGAGATAGGCGGTGGCTTCGCCCTGACGCGGGTGCCCGGCTCCCAGGCCCACGATGTCATCCTGCCGCCCGGCGAGTGGCGGGGGCGCCCCTGGCGGCGGGCCACCAACCGCGCCGGCGGCCTGGAGGGGGGCGTCAGCAACGGGGAGCCCATCGTGGTGCGGGGGGCGCTCAAGCCCATCGCCACCCTCTCCAACCCCCTGCCGTCGGTGGACCTGCACACCGCCCAGGAGATACGCGCCCACTACGAGCGTTCCGACGTCTGCACCGTCCCCGCCGCCGGCGTCATCGCCGAGGCCATGGTCTGCATCGTCCTGGCCCAGGCGCTGCTGGAGAAGTTCGGCGGCGACTCCCTGGACGAGACGAAGCGCAACTACGAGTCCTACCTGCGCACCGTCGGCCCGCGCCACCCCCTGGACTAGGCCCATGAGCGAGCGTCCCCGGCGCATATTCCTGGTGGGGCTTCCCGGTAGCGGCAAGAGCGTCGTCGCTCCTTTGGTGGCGGCGCGACTGGGCTGGCAGGCCCTGGACACCGACGCCCTGGTGGAGGAGGCGACGGGCCTCAAGGTGCCCGAGGTCTTCTCCCGCTATGGCGAGGGGCGCTTCCGCGACCTGGAGTCGGAGGCGCTGCTGCGGGCCTGTCGGGGCGGGCCGGCGGTGGTGGCCACCGGCGGTGGCATCCTGCTGCGGGCCGCCAACCGGGTGGCCATGTTCGACAGCGGCCTGGTGGTGCACCTGGACGCCCGCCCCGAGACGCTTCTGGAGCGCCTGGGGCGCGGGGGGGTGGACTACCGCCCCCTGCTGCGCGGCCCCGACCCCCTGGCCCGCCTGAAGGGCCTGCGCGCCCAGCGCCTGGGCCACTATCGCCTGGCCGACTGCACCGTCGAGACCGACGGGCTCTCACCCCGGGAGGTGGCCGAGGCGGTGGTGCGAGCCTGGGAGAGCTTCCCGCTGGCGGCCTTCGCCGAGCGGGGCCGCGTCTGGCGGGCGGCCGCCGAGCCAGCCCCCGAGTGGCCGGGGGCGGCCTGCGTGGTGCGGGCGGCCAGCGGCAGCTACCCCGTCTTCGTCGAGTGGGGGTGTCTGGACCGCCTGGGCGAGACCATGGCCTCCCTGGGCCTGGCCGGGCGGGCCTTCGTCGTCAGCGACGAGACGGTCTTCGCCTGCCACGGCGAGCGGGCGCTGGCCGCGCTGGGCGCGGCCGGCTTCCGCCCCCTCTGGCGCACGGTGCCCCCGGGCGAGGCCACCAAGAGCCTGGACATGGCCGCTGCTCTCTATGGCTGGCTGGCGGAGCAGCGGGCCGAGCGAGGAGAGGCCGTCGTCGCCCTGGGGGGCGGCATGGTGACTGACCTGGCCGGCTTCGTCACCGCCACCTACGCCCGGGGACTGCCCTTGGTGCACGTCCCCACCAGCCTGCTGGCCATGGTGGATGCGGCCATCGGCGGCAAGGTGGCCGTGAACCTGCCCCAGGCCAAGAACCTGGTGGGCGCTTTCTACCAGCCTCGGGCCGTGGTCTGTGACGTGGCCACCCTGACGACGCTCCCGCCACGGGAGATGGCCTCGGGCTGGGCGGAGGCCATCAAGCACGCTCTCATCGCCGACGCCGACCTGCTGGCACTCTTCGAGGCCCGGGCCGAGGCCCTCCTGGCCCTGGAGCCGGCGGCGGCCAGCGAGGTCATCGCCCGCAGCATCGCTATCAAGGCGCGGGTGGTGAGCGAGGACGAGCGGGAGGAGACGGGCCTGCGCACCGTCCTCAACTACGGCCACACCGTCGGCCACGCCCTGGAGTCGGCCACCGAATACGCGTCATACCTGCACGGGGAGGCGGTGGCGGTGGGGATGATCGCCGCCGCCGAGATAGGGCGTCGCATCGGGGTGACGCCACCCGCGCTGGTGGAGCGCCAGCGCCGGCTTCTGGAGCGCTTCGGCCTGCCCACGCGGGCGCCGGGTGTCGCCGTGGCGGCGGTGCAGCGGGCCATGGCCCTGGACAAGAAGGTGCGTGAGGGCGGCCTGCGCTGGGTGCTGCTGGAGGACGTGGGGCGCCCAGTGGTCCGCAGCGATGTGCCACTGACGGTCGTGGAAGAGGTGCTGGCCTCGGTGCTGGGCGGCTGAAGGGGGCTCGGGCGGCCCGCGAGACGTTCGGCCGGAGTCGTCGGCGACCGATGGAGGAGCAGGCGGCGCTGCGGGCGGTGGTGAGGGGAAGGGTGCAGGGGGTGGGCTTCCGCGACTTCGTCTGGCGCCGGGCCCGCTTTCTGGGCCTGACGGGATACGTGCGCAACCTGCCCGACGGCCGCTCGCTGGAGGTGGTGGCCGAGGGGGAGCGGGGGGCGCTGGAGCAGTTGCTGGAATACCTGCGCGAGGGCCCCCGCGGCGCCCGCGTGGACGGGCTGGAGGTGGAGTGGGGCCAGCCCAGCGGCCGCTACCCCGACTTCGGCATCGCCTTCTGAAGCCTTTACTCCGCCCCCTCGCCGCGGCGGAGGGTGAGTCTGATCTCGCGGGCGTTCTCGCCGCCCTTCAGGGCCCCCACCAGGCCGAAGACGGTGGCGGCGATGATCTGGCGCACGAAGGGTGCCAGCGGCAGCGGCCGCCCGTCCACCACCAGCTCCACCTGGGGGTCGTCGCCGGCCTCGCTCATCCTCGCGTCCTCAGGGGAAGCGGGGCTCCCGCGCCAGGAAGCCTGGCTCGGTGCCCCACTCCTCGCCGTGGCTCCAGTCCAGCATGATGACCTCGATCTCCTCGCCTGGCTCCACCACCCGCTTCTGGGGCGGGATGGCCGTGACGGCGTTGGCATAGACCATGGAGGTGAGGATGCCCGAGCCCTGGGGCCCCGTCAGGCGGGCGTAGTAGCGCCCGTGGCGGCGGGTCACCACGCAGCGAGCGAAGAAGACGCGGTCGTCGGTGCGGGTGTCTATGCGCTCCTCGGCGATGGCGGTGATGCGCGGCCGCGACCAGTCCCGCTTGCCCATCATCTTGAAGATGGCGGGTCGCCCGAACAGCTCGAAGGCCAGCAGCGCGCTGACGGGGTTGCCGGGCAGGCCTAGGTGGGGCACCCGCCGCTCGCCGCGGTAGAAGCAGCCGAAGGCGAGGGGTTTGCCGGGCTTCATGGCCACCGTCCAGAAGTCCACCTCGCCCTCCCGGGCCAGCACCTCCTTCACCACGTCGTAGTAGCCGCGGGAGACGCCGGCCGAGGTGACCACCATGTCGGCCTCGAGGGCGCGGTCCAGCTTGGCCCGCAGCGCCGGCACCGTGTCGCGGGCGATGCCCAGCAGCCGCGGCACCCCACCGTAGCGCAGCACCAGGGCGGCCAGGCCGTGGGCGTTGCTGTCGTATATCTTGTTCTCCGGCTTGGGGCGTCCCACCGGCACCAGCTCGTCGCCGGTGGAGACGATGGCCACCACCGGCCTCCTCACCACCCGCACGGTGGCACGCCCCAGGGCGGCCAGCACGGCGATGTCGGCCGGCCGCAGCACCGAGCCCGCCCTCAGCACCCGCTGTCCGCGGGCGATGTCCTCGCCGGCGCGGCGGATGTTGTCGCCTGGGGCGGCCTGGCGGAAGATGCGCACCCGCTGCCTGCGGCGCAGGCGGCGGGCGCCCTCGGGGGGTGCCTGGAAGGGCTCGTCGGTGTCCTCGAAGGGCACCACGGCGTCGGCGCCGGCCGGGATGGGGGCGCCGGTCATGATGCGCACCGCCGTCCCGGGCAGCACCTGGCCGGGGAAGACGTAGCCGGCCGCCACCTCGCCGACCACCTCCAGCTCCACGGGCCGCACGGGGGAGGCGCCGCGCGTGTCCTCGGCGCGGACGGCGTAGCCGTCCATGGCCGTGTTGTCCAGGGGCGGGATGTCGAAGGGGGAGCGGACGTCTTCGGCCAGGACCTGTCCCAGGGCGCGCAGGAGGGGGGCCTCCTCCACCTCCAGGACGTCCACGTAGGAGAGGATGCGCTCCAGGGCCTCTTCGATGCTGATCATGCCCGCAGCGAGACGGCGGCGGCTGCCACCGCCACCATTCTAGCACCGGGGCGGCCCTGGCCCTAGCTGAGCCTGACCACCAGGCAGGTGGTGGTGCGCTGGACGCCGTCCACCTGCTGGATGCCCTCCGTCACCACCCGCCCCAGCTTGTCCAGGTCGTCGGCCTCCAGCAGGGCGATGACGTCGTAGGGGCCGGTGACGGCGTCCACCGAGACGACACGGGCGTCGGTGGAGGAGAGGCGCTGGACACCCTCGGCCACGCCCTTGGCCTTGCCGACGGCGGCCTCGATGAGGACGTAGGCGCGCATGGCCATACCGGTTCCCTCCTGCCGAGAGTTGCGGTCGCCGCCATCATAGCGCCGCCAGGAAAGGTGTCAAGGCACCCCTGTCAGCCGCGCTTGTTGACGCTAGGAATGGGCCAGCCCATACTGGGTGCCGCGATGCCCTCCCTGACCGAAACGCTAACAGAGCTGGAGCGAGAGGCCCGCGACGCCCTGGCCGCCGCCGCTGACCTGGAGGCGCTGGACGCCTGGCGCTCCGCCTTCCTGGGGCGCAAGGGCCGCCTGCGGGAGGTGACCCGGGGCCTGGGCTCCCTGCCGCCCGAGGAGCGCCGGCAGGTGGGCGCCCTGGCCAACCGCGTCCTGGCCGACCTGGAGGCGGCCTACGAGGAGCGCCGCCGGGCGCTGGAGGGGGAGGCGCTGGCGCGCAAGCTGGCCCAGGCAGCAGTGGACGTGAGCCTGCCGGGGCGCCCCCTGCCGCGGGGTCGTCTCCATCCCGTCACCCAGACGCTGCGCGACGTGCTGGCCGCCTTTCAGGCCCTGGGCTTCCAGGTGGTGGAGGGGCCGGAGGTGGAGTGGGACTATTACAACTTCGAGGCGCTGCTCATACCCAAGGACCATCCCGCCCGAGACCTCTGGGCCACCCTCTGGATTGACTACCGGCGCGACGGCGAGATGCCTATGCTCCTGCGCACCCACACCTCCCCCAACCAGGTGCGCTACATGGAGAAGCACCGGCCGCCCATACGCATCGTCTCCCCCGGCCGCTGCTACCGCTACGAGGCCACCGACCCCACCCACGAGTGGATGCTCACCCAGGTGGAGGTGCTGGCGGTGGACGAGGGGCTGTCGCTGGCCGACCTGAAGGGGACGCTCGCGGAGGTGGCCCGGCGCCTCTTCGGAACGGAACGCCGCGTGCGCTTCCGCTGCGAGTATTATCCCTTCGTGGAGCCGGGCATGGACGTGCTCATAGACTGCTTCCAGTGTCGGGGCGAGGGCTGTCGCACCTGCGGGCAGTCGGGCTGGATCGAGGTGCTGGGCTCGGGGATGGTACACCCGCGGATACTGGCCAACGTGGGCTACGACCCGGAGCGCTACACCGGCTTCGCCGCCGGCCTGGGCATCGAGCGCATCGCCATGCTGCGCTACGGCATTGACGACATACGCCTCTTCTACCAGAACGACCTGCGCTTCCTGGAACAGTTCTGAGACGAAGGTGCCGAGATGCGGGTGCCCCTGTCCTGGCTGTCGGACTATGTTGACATAACTATACCGGTGGAGGAGCTGGCCCGCCGCCTCACCGATGCCGGGCTGGAGGTGGCCGAGGTCGAGCGCCGCGGCGACTGGCAGAACGTCTTCGTCGGCCAGGTGGTGGAGGTGCGGCCCCACCCCAACGCCGACCGGCTGGTGCTGGCCACCGTGGACCTGGGGGGCGAGCGGCAGACGGTGGTCTGCGGCGCCCCCAACGTGGCCGTGGGCCAGAAGGTGCCCTTCGCCCGCGAGGGGGCGCTGCTGGTGGACCCCCGCACCCGCCAGCCAGCACCCCTGCGTCGGGCCGTTATCCGCGGCGTCGAGTCGGCGGGCATGATCTGCTCCGAGCTGGAGCTGGGCCTGTCCGACGACCACTCGGGCATCGTGGTGCTGCCCGACGACGCGCCCGTGGGCGTCCCCCTCTCCTCCTATCTGGGCGAGACGGTGCTGGAGCTGGAGATCCGCCCCAACCGCCCCGACGCCCTGTCGGTGCTGGGCATCGCCCGTGAGGTGGCCGCCCTGAGCGGGACCCAGGTGCGGGAACCGCCCCTGCACTACGAGGCCCACGGCCCGCCGGTGCGGCGACTGGCCTCGGTGGCGGTGGAGGCGCCAGACCTGTGCCCGCGCTACGTGGCGGCGGTGGTGCGCGGCGTCCGCATCGGCCCGTCGCCGCCCTGGATGCAGCGGCGGCTGGAGGCGGCAGGCCTACGCCCCATCAACAACGTCGTTGACATAACCAATTACGTCATGCTGGAGATGGGGCAACCCCTGCACGCCTTCGACCTGCGCAAGCTGGCCGGCCGCCGCATCGTCGTGCGCCGCGCCCGCGAGGGCGAGTCGCTGCTGCTGCTGGACGGCAGCGAGGCCCGTCTGCGCCCCGATATGCTGGTCATCGCCGACGCCGAGCGGCCGGTGGCCCTGGCCGGCGTAATGGGCGGGGCCAACTCGGAGGTGGACGAGGACACCACCGACGTGCTGCTGGAGTCGGCCAGCTTCCTGGGGCCCAGCATCCGCCGCACGGCCCAGGCCCTGCGGCTGCGCACCGAGGCCTCCCTGCGCTTCGAGAAGGGCCTCAGCCGCGAGCTGCCCCTGCCCGCCGCCCGCCGCGCCGTCCGCCTGATGGTGGAGCTGTGCGGCGGCACGGCCGCCCGCGGCCTGATAGACGTCTTCCCCGGGCGGGAGCGGCAGGCGCCCATCGTGCTCACCGAGGAGCGACTGCGGCGGGTGCTGGGCATGGAGGTGCCGCGGGAGGAGGTGGAGCGGGCGCTGTCGGCCCTGGGCTTCCGCTGCCGCTGGCGGCGGCCGGCCACCTATGTGGTGACGCCCCCCTACTGGCGCACCGACGTGCGCATCGCCGACGACGTGGCCGAGGAGGTGGCGCGGGTGGTGGGCTACGACCGGGTGCCGGCGCTGCTGCGGGCGCCGTCGTTGCCGCCGGCCGAGCCCGACCCCCTGCGCGACCTGCGCGAGCGCCTGCGCGACGCCCTCGCCCAGGCCGGCATGCAGGAGGTCATCACCTACCCCCTCAGCGACCGCGAGACGCTGGCCCGCGCCCTCTCGCCTGCCGAGCTGGCGGCCCACCCGCCCCTGCGGGTGGCCAACCCTATGAGCCGCGAACTGGAATACCTGCGCACCACCCTGCGGGCAGGGCTGCTGCGGACGCTGGCCCGCAACCAGCGCTGGCGGGCGGGGCTGGTGGCCCTGTTCGAGGTGGGGCGCATCTTCCTGCCCCGCCCCGATGACCTCCCCACGGAGGTGGAGATGGCCGCCGCCGTGGTGGGCGGGCAGCGGCCCGACCGCTGGGGCCTGCCCCGGGGCGGCCCGGCCGACTTCTTCGACGCCAAGGCCTTCCTCGAGGCGGCCTTGGCCATCTTGGGGGTCGAGGCCGAGTTCGCCCCTGTCGAGCACCCTGTCTTCCTGCCGGGCAGCACCGCCGCCGTGACGGTGGCGGGCGAACGGGTGGGGCTGCTGGGGCAGGTGCACCCGGAGGTGGCGCGGGCCTTCGAGGTGGAGGGCGACGCCTTCCTGTTCGAGCTGGAGGTGGAGCGTCTGCTGCCCCACGTCCCGGCGCGGCGCCGCTACAGGCCCGTCTCGCGCTTTCCGCCGGTGCGCGAAGACCTGGCGGTGGTGGTGGAGGAGGGCGTGCCGGCGGGGACGGTGCGGCGCCTCATCGAGGCGTCGCCGCTGGTGGCGCGGGCGGAGCTGTTCGACGTCTACACCGGCCCGCCGGTGCCGGCGGGGAAGAAGTCGCTGGCCTTCGCCGTCACCTACCAGGCGCTGGACCGCACCCCCAGCGACGAGGAGGTGGCGCGGGAGCGTCGGCGCATCGTCGCCCGACTGGAGCGGGAGCTGGGGGCCACGCTGCGGGGGTAGCTAGCCGCCGGCCAGGGCCTCGCGGGCCTTGGCGGCCAGCTCGGCGAAGGTCTGCGGCTCGCGCACGGCCAGGTCGGCCAGCACCTTGCGGTCCAGCTCGATGCCCGCCTTCTTCAGGCCCGCCACCAGGCGGCTGTAGGAGAGGCCGTTGAGGCGGGCGGCGGCGTTGATGCGGGCGATCCAGAGCCGCCGGAACTGCCCCTTGCGGTCGCGTCGGTGCTCGTAGGCGTAGTAGAGGGCGTGGATGAGGGACTCGTGCGCCCGCCGGTAGGAGCGGTGGCGCGCCCCCACGTGCCCCTTCACCTGGGCCAGCACCTTCTTGTGCCGGCGGCGCTTGTTGGTCCCTCGCTTCACCCTGGCCACGGCTTCCGAGACCTCCGGCTACTGGGAGTAGGGCAGCAGCCGCCGCAGGCGGGGGGCATCGGCGTCGGACACGGGCAGCTTCTGCGATATCTGGCGCAGGGTGGCCGGCCGCTTCTTCCGGTGCAGGTGGCTCAGATGGCCGCGGCGGCGCACCAGCTTGCCCCGCCCGGTGACGCCGAAGCGGTCCTTGGCCCCCGAGTGGGTCTTGAGCTTATACTTCTTCGACTTGGGCAAGGCTCCTCTCCGTCTGCTCCTTGCTGGCCACGGCTGCCGGCCTGGGCCCGCCCCCCTTGCGGCCGGGAGCCACGATCATGCTCAGGAACTGGCCCTCCATCACCGGCTCTCGCTCCACCACACCGATGCCGTTGAGGGCCTCGCGCACCTTCCTGAGCACCTCGTGGCCGCGCTCGGGGCGGTCCATCTCGCGGCCGCGGCGGAAGCGGACGGCCACGCGCACCTTGTCGCCCCCCTCCAGCAGGCGGGCCATGGTGCGGATCTTGAACTCGAGGTCGTGCTGGCCGATATTGGGGCGCAGCCGCACCTCGTGCAGCTCACCGCCCTTGTGGTGCTTGCGGGCCTCCCGCTCCTTCTTCTCTTGCTGGTATTTCCACTTGCCGTAGTCCAGTATGCGGCATACGGGCGGGTTACCGCTAGGGTCTACCTCTACCAGATCGAGGCCCGCCTCGCGTGCCATGGCCAGCGCCCTCGCCAGGGGCACCACCCCCTGGTTCTTGCCGTTCTGGTCTATGAGACGGACCTCGCGTGCCCGTATCCGCTCGTTGATGCGCAGCTCTTTCCGTATAGCCTCGTTCCCCCTTCCGGCGTTTTATCGGCCCGAACTATAGCACATGGGGAGACGATTTACAAGCTAGGCCAGCAGCAGGAGGGCCTGCCCGGGCTCCACTCGCTGGCCAGGGGCGACGTAGACCTCGCGCACGGTGCCGCCGTGCTGGGCGCGCAGCTCGTTGTTCATCTTCATGGACTCGATGACCAGGAGGACGTCGCCCTGGCGCACCCGCTGCCCCGGCTCCACCTGCACCTCCTGCACCACCCCGCTCATGGGCGAGACCACCAGCCAGCCGCCGCCGGCAGCCGGTTGCCAGCCCTCAGCCTCCATCACTGGCGCCGGCGGGCGGCCGGTGCGGGCGTGCTGGACGTGGACGGCGTAGCGGCGGAAGCCGATGGTCACCTCGTAGCCGCCGGCGCGGGGCTCGGCGAAGGCCTCGAAGGGGCGCCCGTCCACCTCCAGCAGGTAGAGGGGGACGGGGCCCTGTCCCACCTGCTCCAGCCGCACCCGGTGCCAGCGACCGTTGAGGGCCACCCGCAGGCCGTCGGGTCCCTCCTCGACCTCCACCTGGCGCAGGTCGCGCCCCAGCCTCACCAAGTATTTCTCCGCCACAGCGTCCTCTCTCCTGCCAGGGTGCGGCCGGTGGTGGCCTGGGCCAGTCGCCTGCCCGTGCGCCAGCCGCCGCCGTCGGCCGGGGCGGCCTGGCGGGGCCGGACGCGGCGGCGGTGGGCCAGGAGGGCGGCCAGCAGCACCGCCGCCGCCTCTTCCTCCCCCCGCTCAGCGCGGGGGCGATAGTGCTTCTCCACGTAGCGGGTGTCCAGCCGCCCGGAGACGAAACGCGGGTCCTCCAGCACCTGCAGGTGGAAGGGGATGTTGGTGCTGATGCCCACGATCTTGAACTCGCGCAGCGCCCGGCGCATGCGGGCGATGGCCTGGGCGCGGTCGCGGCCCCAGGTCACCAGTTTGGCGATGAGGGGGTCGTAGTAGTAGGTGACCTCCATGCCGTCGTAGAGGGCGCTGTCCACCCGCACGCCGGGGCCGCCCGGCACGCTGACGAAGGTGACGGTGCCCACCGAGGGCAGGAAGTTCTGGAAGGGGTCCTCGGCGGTGATGCGGCACTCGATGGCCCAGCCCCGCAGGCGGATGTCCTCCTGGCGGTAGGAGAGGGGCTCGCCCGCCGCCACCAGGATCTGGTCGGCCACCAGGTCCACACCCGTCACCATCTCGGTGACGGGGTGCTCCACCTGCAGGCGGGTGTTCATCTCCAGGAAGTTGACGCCCCCCTCGGCGTCCAGCAGGAACTCGAGGGTGCCCACGCTGCGGTAGCCCACGTAGGCCACGGCGCGATGGGCCAGCTCCATGAGGCGCAGGCGCAGGTCGTCGTCCACGGCGGTGGAGGGGGCCTCCTCGATGATCTTCTGGTGACGCCGCTGGATGGAGCACTCGCGCTCGCCCAGCACCACCACGTTGCCGTGGCCGTCGGCGATGACCTGCACCTCGATGTGGCGCACCGCCTCCAGGTATTTCTCCAGGTAGACGACGCCGCTGCCGAAGGCGGAGGCCGCCTCCCGCCGCGCCCGCTCCAGGGCGGCCGGCAGCTCCTCGGCGCGGAAGACGGTGCGCATTCCCCGCCCCCCGCCCCCGGCCGCCGCCTTGACCAGGATGGGGAAGCCGATGCGGGTGGCCGCCTCGGCCGCCTCTTCCTGGTCGGAGAGCTCGGCGCTGCCGGGCACCACCGGCACGCCCGCCTCCTGCATGAGCTGGCGGGCGCGCAGCTTGTCGCCCATGGCGCGGATGACGGCCGGGGGCGGCCCCACGAAGGTGATGCCGTTGTCCAGGCAGGCCTGGGCGAAGTCGGCGTTCTCGGCCAGGAAGCCGTAGCCCGGGTGGATGGCGTCCACCTTCGCCTTCCTGGCCACCTCGATGATGCGGCGTATGTTCAGGTAGCTCTCGCGGGCGGGAGGCGGGCCGATGCAGTAGGCCTCGTCGGCGTGGCGCACGTGCAGGTCGTTGCGGTCGGCCTCGGAGTAGACGGCCACGGCGCGGATGCCCAGTTCGCGGCAGGCCCGCACCACCCGCAGGGCGATCTCGCCCCGGTTGGCCACCAGCAGCTTGCGGAACATGCGCTCCTTCTATTCGCCCCTTAAGTTTCCCTTATGGGGCGCCCGAGGGCAAGGGCGGCCGGGGGAGGGAGAGACCGGTGGCTGCCGGGCCCTCAGCCGACGGTGGGGCGGGACTCGGCCACCAGGCGGGCGACGATCTCGTCCAGGGGCAGGGTGCCCAGGTCTTCGCCCGAGCGCAGGCGCACGGCTGCCCCGCCCGCCTGCACCTCGCGGTCGCCCACGATGAGCATGTAGGGCACCTTCTGGAGCTGGGCGTCGCGGATCTTGGCCTGCATCCGCTCCTGGCGGTCGTCCACCTCCACCCGCAGGTCGGCGTCGCGCAGGCGCCGGGCCACGGCCTCGGCGTGGGGCAGGTGGCGGTCGGCGATGGGTATCACCACCGCCTGCACCGGCGCCAGCCAGAGGGGGAAGGCGCCAGCGTAGTGCTCGATGAGCACCCCCAGGAAGCGCTCGATGGAGCCCAGCATGGCCCGGTGCACCATGTAGGGGCGCTGGCGGGAGCCGTCGGCGGCCACGTAGGTCATGTCGAAGCGCTCAGGCAGGTTGAAGTCGAACTGGACGGTGGTGCACTGCCACTCGCGGCCGATGGCGTCCACCAGCTTCACGTCTATCTTGGGGCCGTAGAAGACGGCGCCCCCCTCGTCCACCTGGTAGGGCAGGCCCCGGTCCTCCACCGCCCGGCGCAGGGTGGACTCGGCCATCTGCCAGTCCTCCAGGGAGCCGGCGTATTTGCCCTCGGCGTCGCGGGTCGCCAGGTAGACCCTGAACTCGCGGAAGCCGAAGGCGTCGAAGAAGAGCAGCATGAAGTCCAGGCACCCCTCGATCTCGGCCTGCACCTGGTCGGGCCGACAGAAGATGTGGGCGTCGTCCTGGGTGAAGCCCCGCACCCGCAGCAGGCCGTGCAGCACCCCCGACCGCTCGTAGCGGTAGACGGTGCCCAGTTCGGCCAGGCGAATGGGCAGCTCGCGGTAGCTGCGCACCCGCGACTTGTAGATCTGGATGTGGAAGGGGCAGTTCATGGGCTTCAGGTAGTAGTCCTGCCCGTCCACGTCCATGGGCGAATACATGTTCTCGGCGTAGAAGTCCAGGTGGCCCGAGGTCTGCCACAGGGTCGCCCGGCCGATGTGGGGCGTGTAGACCAGCTCGTAACCGCGGCGGAAGTGCTCCCGCCGCCAGAAGTCCTCGATGATGGCCCGCACGCGGCCGCCCCTGGGATGCCAGTAGACCAGCCCCGGCCCATATTCCTCGTGGAAGCTGAACAGGTCCAGCTCCCGGCCCAGGCGGCGGTGGTCGCGGCGCTGGGCCTCCTCCAGCCGGTGCAGGTATTCCTGCAGCTCCTCCTCCGTCTCGAAGAGGGCGCCGTAGATGCGCTGCAGCATGGGCCGCCGCTCGTCGCCTCGCCAGTAGGCGCCGGCCACCGAGAGCAGCTTGAAGGGGGGCACCTGGCCCGTCCGCTCCACGTGAGGCCCCTGGCACAGGTCCACAAAGTCGGCGTGGCGGTAGAGGCTGACGGTGTCCCCCTCGATCTCCTCGATGAGCTCCAGCTTGTAGGTCTGGTCGGCGAAGAGGCGCCGCGCCTCCTCCTTCGATATCTCGTCGTGCACGAAGGGAACGTCGGAGGCGATGCGCTCCCGCATCAGCTCCTCGATACGGGGCAGGTCTTCGGGCGTCAAAGGCCGCGGCAGGTCGAAGTCGTAGTAGAAGCCCGTCTCGATGGGCGGGCCGATGCCCAGCTTGGCGCCCGGAAAGAGCTTCAGCACCGCCTCGGCCATGATGTGGGCGGCCGAGTGGCGCATCCGGTAGAGGCGCTCCTCCTTGGGCAGCTCCTTCAGTCCGTGCGACATGGCCGTGGGCGGGGCGAGGGGCTAGCGGCCCAGGGCGCGCCGCAGGAGCCTCCCCTGGACGACGGCCAGGGCCAGCCCCAGGGCGGCCAGGGCCAGGAGCACGCCCATCAGCGCCCAGCTACCCTGGGCGGCGGCCAGGACGGCGAAGGCCAGGGCCGCTGCCAGCATGGCCAGAGGCACCCCCACCAGCCACAGCCGCAGCAGGCGCACGCTGGGCGGCTCCCGACGCGCCGGTGCCATCGCCTCGCCCTTCCTGTCCGACAAACTCAGCGGGCCAGGGGCCGCAGCCCTGGCCCGTCGCTAGCTGCCTGCGCTGGTGGGCGGTAGAGGACTCGAACCTCTGACCTCAGCGATGTCAACGCTGCGCTCTGCCCACTGAGCTAACCGCCCACCCCAGAGGGAATGGTAGCGCCGCCGCGCAGAGGCGGTCAAGGCGAGCTAGCCGCCGGCCAGCTCGCGGCGGTAGCCTTCCACCGCCTCTCGCACCCCCTCATCGCTCAGGGAGAGGATGGCAGCGGCGAGCAGGGCGGCGTTGCGGGCGCCGTCAATGCCCACGCAGGCCACCGGCACGCCCGGGGGCATCTGGACGATGGAGAGGAGGGAGTCCAGTCCCTGCAGGGCCGAACGCGCCAGGGGGATGCCGATGACGGGGAGGGTTGTCCAGGCGGCCACCACCCCCGGCAGGTGGGCGGCCATGCCGGCGGCGGCGATGATGACGCCGATGCCCCGCTCGCGGGCGCCCTGGGCGAACTGGCGCACCTTCTCGGGGGTGCGCGGGGCCGACATGACGTGCACCTCGCACTCGATGCCCAGGCGCTCGAGGGTCTTCTGGGCCTCTTCTACCTGGGGCAAGTCCGACTGGGAGCCGACCACGATCGCTACCCTGGCCATGCGCTGCTCCTCCTGCCTCTCGCCTGCGCGACGGCGCCCCGCGCCCGTGGCGGCCCGAAGACGGGGTGGAAGCACCCGACGACTCGGGCATCGGGCAGCCTGTCGGCGGGGGCGGCGGCGTCGCTGCTAAGGCCGATTCTAACGGCGCCAGGGCGCAGGGTCACCACTGGCACCCGCTACTGCACCTTGGCGTCCTGGGCCGGGGCAGCGATGTCGCGGCGGTAGTGGGCGCGGGTGAAGTGGATGTGCTGGACGGCCCGGTAAGCCTTGGCCCGCGCCTCCGTCAGCGTCGGCGCCAGGGCCACCACGGTCAGCACGCGGCCGCCGGCCGTCACCACCGTGCCGTCGTCCCCCAGGGCGGTGCCGGCGTGGAAGACCAGCACGTCGCCCTCGACCGAGCTGAGGCCGTAGATGGGATAGCCGGTGCGGTATTCGTCGGGGTAGCCGCCCGAGGCCAGCACCACCCCGACGCAGGCGTCGGTGGACCACTCCACCGCCACCTCGTGCAGGCGGCCATTGGCCACCGCCCAGGCGATCTCCAGCAGGTCGCTCTTCAGTCGCGGCAGCAGCACCTGTGTCTCCGGGTCGCCGAAGCGACAGTTGAACTCCAGCACCAGCGGCCCCTGCTCGGTGACCATCAGGCCCGGGTAGAGGACGCCGCGGTAGTCTATCCCCTCGGCGGCCAGGGCGCGCACCGTCGCCTCGGTTATCTGCTGGTGCACGAAGCGCTCGGTGGGCTCGTCCAGCCAGAGGGCGGGGCTGTAGGCCCCCATGCCGCCGGTGTTGGGGCCGCGGTCGCCGTCCAGCGCCCGCTTGTAGTCGCAGGCGAAGGGCATGGGCACCACCGTGCGGCCGTCGGTGAAGGCGTGGGCCGAGACCTCCCGCCCGGCCAGCTTCTCCTCCACCACCACCGTGCGGCCGGCCGGGCCCAGGGCCTCTTCCACCATCAGCCGGTCTATGACCGCCAGCGCCTCCTCCTTCGACTGGCAGACGAAGGCGCCCTTGCCCCCGGCCAGGCCGTCGGCCTTCACCACCGGCGGCTCCGGCAGCGACTGCACGTAGTCGCGGGCGTCGGTGCGCGAGTCGAAGATGGCGAAGGTGGGGTGGGGGATGCCGTAGCGGGCGACCAGCTCCCGCGCCCAGGCCTTGGACGCCTCGATGCGCGCCCCCGCCTGCCGGGGCCCGAACACGGCGATGCCCTCGGCCTCCAGGCGGTCGGCCAGCCCCCGTGCCAGGGGCTCCTCCGGCCCCACCACTACCAGCTCGACGCGGTGCTCCCTGGCCGCCGCCACCAGACCCTCGATGTCGCTGGCCTTCACGTCCAGGTTGGTGGCGATGGCGGCGGTGCCGGCGTTGCCCGGCGCCACGAACAGCTCCTCCAGGCGGGGCGACTGGCGCAGCTTCCAGGCGATGGCGTGCTCGCGCCCGCCGCCGCCCACCACCATGACCCGCCTCATGAAGCCCTGCGCACCTCCGCCGTGACCGGGATGGGGTTGCTCAGGGCGAAGACGGCCGGGCAGCGGGCCAGGGCCTCTTGCCGCGCCGCCTCCAGCTCCTCGGGCGAGGCGTCGGTGTCGGCCTCGATGCTGAAGGTCACCCCCTGCACGGCGGGCGCCTCCGAGACGCCGAAGACGCGCCCGAAGTCGAGCTGGCATTCGCCCGTGGCCCGCAGCCCCCGTAGCTGGATGCCGCGGGACGAGGCGGCGGTGACGAAGGTAGCGGTGAAGCAGGAGAGGAGCCCCAGCACGCACAGGTGCAGCGGCCCCGGCCGGGAGCCCTTGCCACCCATGAAGGTGGGCGAGTCCAGCTCCAGCTTGAGCTCGCCGTTCTCGAACTTGGCCGAGACGGTCATCTGCGGCCCCGAGGGGTCGGGGTGCCACTCCAGCTCGCCGCGGTTCACGCGCCGGCCGCGGGCGGGGTCCCCGGCGACGGCCTCGGCCTCGCGGGCGATTGCGTCCAGGTCCACGTTGTTGACGACGGCCACGATTCCACCTCCGAGGCCTATTGTAGGCGCCGGCGACGCTTACGGGCACGGCCGCTGGCGCGGGCCTCGCTCAGGACGGCGCGGTAGGCGGCCTCGGCCAGGCCCGCCACCGTCCCCTCTCCAGGGCTGGCGGGACCGAGGCCCAGCGTCCGAAGGGGACGCCGGGGCGGAGCATGAACGGCTCGCCGCCAATGGCCAGCAGCCGGTCGTATTCGTCGCCGGGCAGGCGCAGGAAGAGGCGGTCGTCGGCCACGAAGGCGAACATGCGGCCGTTGGGCGCCAGGAAGCACCTGGCGCCGAACATGGGCCGCACCATTACGCCCGGAAGGGAAGCGAGCGAGAAGGAGTTCATGCCCAGTCACTCGAGAGCCGGGGCGCGAGCCACCGGCCTCAGCCAACTTCGCGACAGAACCTCAGGCCGCGCCAGGTCGCCGGCGGTGCTTCTCACTCCCACTCGATGGTGCCGGGGGGCTTGGAGGTGATGTCGTAGACGACGCGGTTCACGCCCGGCACCTCGTTGACGATGCGCGAGGAGATGCGCGCCAGCACGTCGTAGGGCAGGCGTGCCCAGTCGGCCGTCATGGCGTCCTCGGCCGTCACCGCCCGCACCGCCACCACGTAGCCGTAAGTGCGGTAGTCGCCCATGACCCCCACCGAGCGCGTGTCGGTCAGCACGGCGAAGGACTGCCAGAGCTGCCGGTAGAGGCCCGCCCGCTTGACCTCGTCCATCACGATCCAGTCGCAGGCCCGCAGCAGCTCCAGCTTCTCCTCGGTCACCTCGCCGATGATGCGGATGGCCAGCCCGGGGCCGGGGAAGGGCTGGCGGTAGACCATCTCCTCGGGCAGGCCCAGCTCCAGCCCCACCCGTCGCACCTCGTCCTTGAACAGGTAGCGCAGGGGCTCCAGCAGGCGGAAGCTCATCTCCTTGGGCAGGCCACCCACGTTGTGGTGGGTCTTGATCTTGGCGGCGGCGCCGGAGCCGGCGGCGCTCTCGATGACATCGGGGTAGGTGGTGCCCTGGGCGATGAACTCGAATTCGCCCAGCCTGCCCGCCTCGGCCTCGAACACGCGAATGAACGTCTCGCCGATGACCTTCCGCTTCTCCTCGGGGTCCGTCACCCCCTGCAGGCGCTCCAGGAAGGTGCGACTGGCGTCCACATAGACCAACGGTATGCCCAGGTGACGGCGGAAGGTGTCCTGCACCCGCTCCGGCTCCTCCCGCCGCAGGAGGCCGTTGTTGACGAAGATGCAGGTGAGCTGGTCGCCCACGGCCCGGTGGACCAGGGCGGCCGTCACCGCCGAGTCCACCCCGCCCGAGAGGGCGCAGAGGACGCGGCTCCCGCCCACCGTCTCCCGTATGCGCTCGACCGCCTCGGCGATGAAGTTGCCCGGCGTCCAGTCGCCGCGGCAGCCGCAGACGCGATAGAGGAAGTTGCGGATGATCTCCTTCCCCAGGGGCGTGTGGGCCACCTCGGGGTGGAACTGGAGGCCGAAGAGGCGGGAGTCGTCGGCCATGACGGCCACCGGCGAGTTCTCCGAGTGGGCCAGGGCGCGGAAGCCGGGGGGTAGCTCCGTCACCCGGTCGCCGTGGGACATCCAGACGGGGAAGGAGCGGGGCAGCCCGGCGAAGAGGGGCGAGGCGCCGTCGTCCACCTGCAGCAGCGAGAGGCCATACTCGCGCCGCTCCGATGGCGCCACGCGCCCGCCCAGCTGGTGGGCCAGGAGCTGCATGCCGTAGCAGATGCCCAGCACCGGCAACCCCGACGCGAAGACGTAGTCGGGGGCGGCGGGCGCCCCCGGCTCGTAGACGGAGGCGGGGCCGCCGGAGAGGATGAAGCCACGCGGCGAGAGGCGGGCCACCTCCTCCCAGGGCGCCTGGGGAGGCAGAAGCTCGCAGTAGACGTTGCACTCCCGCACCCTGCGGGCGATGAGCATGCTATACTGGGAGCCGAAGTCCAGGACGACGACCGTCTCCGGCTGGCGTCGCTGGACCGACGGCGCGGGGGCCGGTGCCTGCCCCTCTCGCTGGCGGGCGATCTCCAGGTAAGCGGAGACCTCCACGTCGTCGGAGGTGGACAGCCGGTGGCTGGCAGAAGGGCCGACCTGGGCCATGACCGGTCGCTTGCTTCCCATGCTAGCCCCGAGGCAGCAATCTGTCAACGACCAAAACTGGTTAGCAGTAATCCCCCGAGCCATGGGTGTGGGGAATGACCCTGCGTAGGCTGAGGGGCGCCGCCCTCGTGGCCGCCGTGGGCGTGGGGGCGGCAGCCCTGGCCTATCGCCTGCTGCGGGGACGCCCGCCCCAACTGCAGCGGCAGGCGCGGCTGGTGGGCCTGCGCGAGGAAGTCGAGGTCCTGCGCGACCGCTGGGGCGTCCCCCACATCTACGCCCGCAACTTGTGGGACCTCTTCTTCGCCCTGGGCTACGTCCAGGCCCAGGACCGCCTCTGGCAGCTAGACTTCTACCGGCGGCTGGCCACGGGCACCCTGGCCGAGGTGCTGGGGGAGGCTGCCCTGGAATACGACCGCCTGATGCGGCGGGTGGGCATCGGCCGGGTGGCCCGCCGCGACGTGGCCCGTCTGCAGCCGGAGGTGAGGGAGGCGCTGGAGGCCTTCGCCGCCGGCGTCAACGCCTGGCTGGCGGGCGGCAGCCCGCCCCTGGAGTGCCTGCTGCTCCGCTACCGCCCCCAGCCCTGGCAGGTGTCCGACTCGCTGGCCATCGGGCGCTTCGTGGCCTGGACCCTCTCGGGCAACTGGGACCGGGAGGTGCTGCGCTCCTGGCTCCTGGAACGCTTCGGCCCCGAGGTGCTGGCCGAACTGGAGCCCCTCTATCCCGCCGACAAGCCCCTGGTGCTGCCGCCCGGTGCCACGTCGCGGGGGGTGGGGCCGGACGTCCTGCCCGAGTTCCGGGAGCTGGCCCTGGCTGTGGCCCGGGGCGGCGCCAGCAACAACTGGGTCGTGGACGGCGCCAAGTCGGCCACCGGCCGGCCGCTGCTGGCCAACGACCCCCACCTGCCCCTGAGTATCCCCTGCATCTGGTATGAGGCCCACCTGGAGGCGCCCGGCCTGCGGGCGGCGGGCGTGTGCCTGCCGGGGGTGCCGGCCATCATCATCGGTCACAACGAGCGCATCGCTTGGGGCGTCACGGCGGCCATGGTTGACCAGGACGACCTGTTCATCGAGCGGCTGGACCCGTCCGACCGCACCCGCTACGAGTTCCAGGGACGCTGGGAGCAGGGGGAGGTGGTGCGGGAGGAGATACGGGTGCGCGGGCGACCGGAGCCGGCCGTGGAAGAGGTGCTCATAACCCGTCACGGGCCGATCATCAGCCCCTGCCTGCGGGGAGAGGAGAGGCCGCTGGCCCTGCGCACCGTCTGCCTGGAGGAGCGGGACTTCACCGGCAGCCTGCTGGCCATCATGCAGGCGCGGGACTGGGATGGGTTCCGCGCCGCCCTGCGGGGCTGGCTGGCCAGCACCCTGAACTTCGTCTACGCCGACGTGGACGGCAACATCGGTTACCAGATGGCGGGGCTGGTGCCGCGGCGCCGCAAGGGGCGGGGGCTGGTGCCGGTGCCGGGCTGGTCGGGAGAATACGAGTGGGAGGGCTTCATCCCCTTCGAGGAGCTGCCCCACAGCTTCAACCCGCCCACCCACTGGCTGGCCACCGCCAACAACAAGGTGGTGGACGACGAGAGCTACCCCCACTTCCTCAGCGCCGAATACGCCGACAGCCCCCGCAGCGAGCGCATCGTCCAGGTGCTCACCGGCAGGAGCACCCTGTCGGTGGAGGACTTCAAGGCCCTGCAGACAGACCTCACGTCTCTGCCCGGGCAGGAGCTGGCCCGCCTCGTCCTGTCGCTGCAGCCCAGGGATCCCTGGGCGCGGCGGGCCCAGACCTTCGTCGGCGCCTGGGACGGCACGCTGCATCCCGAGAGCATCGCCGCCGCCATCGTCGAGTCCTTCTTCGTGCATCTGGTGCGGCTGGCGCTGGAGGAGCGGGTGGGGGCCATGGCCGACTTCCTGCTGGGGCGGCCCATCCACCCCCTGCGCGACGCCGGCAACTTCTTCCTCAACGCCGCCTCCTGGCTGCTGCGCAAGATGGAGGAGCGGCCCGACTGGTTCCCCGGGCGCACCTGGCAGGAGGTGGCCGAGCAGGCGCTAACGGAGGCGGTGCGCGACCTGCGCCGTCGCCTGGGCGACGACATGACCCGCTGGCAGTGGGGGCGCCTGCACCGCCTGCTGCTGCGGCACCCCCTGGGGCAGGTGCGGGCGCTGGCGCCCCTCTTCAACCGTGGCCCCTACGCGGTGGGTGGCGATGCCAACACGGTGGCCCAGGCCGCCTTCCTGCCCTACGACGGCTACGAGGTGGTCAGCTTCGCCGCCTCCTGGCGGATGATTGTGGACCTGGCCGACTTCAACCGCAGCCTGGGCGTCATCCCCGGGGGGCAGTCGGGCAGCCCCGCCAGTCGCCACTACACCGACCAGCTCCAGCTCTGGCTGCGGGGCGAATACCACCCCCTGCCCTGGGACCGGGAACAGGTGGAGAGGCACCTGGAGTCGCGCCTGCACCTCATCCCCTGAGACCCCGCGACACGAGTAGGGAGGAGAGAGTGGCCAAGAAGACCGTCCGCGATATAGACGTGCGCGGCAAGCGGGTGCTGGTGAGGGTTGACTTCAACGTCCCCCTCGACCCGGCCAGCCGCCGCGTGCTGGACGACTCGCGCCTCCGCGCCTCGCTGCCCACCGTCCGCTACCTGCAGGAGCGGGGGGCCCGCATCGTCCTCTGCTCTCACCTGGGGCGGCCCAAGGGGCGCGACCAGGCGCAGGGGCTGGCGCCCGTGGCCGAGAGGTTCTCGCAACTGCTGGGCCGACCGGTGGCGTTGGCGCCGTGCTGCGTGGGGCCGGAGGTGGAGGCGATGGTCGCCTCTCTGGGGGAGGGCGACGTCCTGCTGCTGGAGAACGTCCGCTTCCACCCAGAGGAGGAGAAGAACGACCCCAAATACGCTCGCGCTCTCGCGCGCCTGGCCGACATCTACGTCAACGACGCCTTCGCCGCCGCCCACCGCGCCCACGCTTCCACCGTGGGCGTTGCCGCCTACCTGCCGGCGGTCGCGGGGCTGCTCATGGAGCAGGAGGTGGCCAACCTGTCGCGGGCGCTGGAGCCGGAGCGCCCTTACGCCGCCGTCATCGGCGGCGCCAAGATCAGCACCAAGATAGGCGTGTTGCGCAACCTGCTGCAGCGGGCCGACCGCCTCCTGCTGGGCGGGGGCATGGCCAACACCTTCCTCAAGGCCGAGGGCTTCCCGGTGGGCGACTCCCTGGCGGAGGACGACTACCTGGACGAGGCCCGACGCATCATGGACGAGGCGCGGCAGCGGGGCGTGCGCCTGCTCCTGCCCAGCGACGTCATCGTCGCCGAGCGGGTGGCCGCCGACGCCGAAGCGCGCCGCGTCTCCGTCAGGGAGGTGCCGGTCGGCTGGCACATCGTGGACATCGGCGACACCACCCTGGAGACCTTCGCCCGCGCCCTGGAGGACTGCCGCACGGTGGTCTGGAACGGGCCCATGGGCGTCATGGAGCTGGAGCCCTTCGCCCGCGGGTCGCGGCGCCTGGCGGGGGTCATAGCCGGCCTGAAGGGGGCGGTGACCATCGTCGGCGGCGGCGAGACGGCGGCGGTGGTGGAGTCCCTGGGCCTGGCCGACCGCTTCACCCACGTCTCCACCGGCGGCGGGGCCACCCTGGAGTTCCTGGAGGGGAAGGAGCTGCCGGGCATCGCCGTCCTGCAGGACGCCTGAGGGGGTGCACCATGCGTGTAGGTTTCATCGGCCTGGGCAACATGGGCATGCCCATGGCCCGCAACCTGCTGGCCGCCGGGCACCAGGTGCGGGCCCACAACCGCACCCTGGCCCGCGCCCAAGAGCTGGCCTCGGAGGGGGCCGAGGTGGCCCGCACCCCGGCCGAGGCAGCCAGGGACGCCGAGGTGCTGGTGACCATGCTGGCCGACGACGCGGCGGTGGAGGCGGTGCTGCTGGGGCCCGAAGGCGCCCTAGACGCGCTGCCAGCGGGCGCAGTCCACCTGTCCATGAGCACCATCGGCGTGGAGACCTCGCGGCGGCTGGCCCAGGCCCACGCCGGGCGGGGCCAGGGCTACGTGGCCGCCCCCGTCTTCGGGCGGCCCGACGCGGCGGCTGCCCGTGCCATGTGGATCGTGGCCAGCGGCGCCCGCGAGCACATCGAGCGCTGCCTTCCGCTGCTGGAGGCCATGGCCGCCGGCTACACGGTGGTGGGCGAAGACCCGGCGGCGGCCAACGTCGTCAAGCTGGCCGGCAACCTGCTCATCGCCGCCGCCATCGAGGCCATGGGCGAGGCCGCCGCCCTGGCGGGCCTGCACGGGGTAGACCCGGCGCTATTCCTGCAGGTGGTGGCCGAGCGCGTCTTCCGTTCGCCCCTCTATGCCAACTACGGTCGGCTGGTGGCCGAGCGGCGCTTCGAGCCGGCGGGCTTCAGGCTGCGCCACGGCCTGAAAGATGTGAAGCTGGCCCTGGCGGCGGGAGAGGAGAAGGCGCTGCCCCTGCCCGTCGCCAGCCTGCTGCGCGACCGCCTGCTGGCCGCCCTGGCCCGCGGCTGGGGCGAGCGCGACTGGGCCTGCGTCATCGAGCTGGCCCGCCCCGACGCTGGCTAGCGAAGGCGTCCTGCCCCATAATCGGTAGGTGGCGATGGAACTGGAACTGGCGCGCCAGCTCAGCGTCGAGGCCGACACCAAGATCGTCCTCCTGGTCATGGACGGCCTGGGCGGGCTACCCCACCCCGAGACGGGGCGCACCGAGCTGGAGGCAGCCTACACTCCCAACCTGGACCGCCTGGCCCGCGAAAGCATGTGCGGGCTGACGGTGCCGGTGGCCCCGGGCATCACCCCCGGCAGCGGGCCCGGGCATCTGGCCCTCTTCGGCTACGACCCCCTGCGCTACCAGGTGGGCCGCGGCGTGCTGGAGGCCCTGGGCATAGACTTCGACCTGCAGCCGGGCGACGTCGCTGCCCGCGGCAACTTCTGCACCGTGGACGAGGCGGGCGTCATCACCGACCGGCGGGCGGGGCGCATAGACTCGGAGCGCTGCGCCCAGCTCGTTTCCCTTCTGCAGGGCATCGAGATAGACGGCGTGCGCGTGCTGGTGGAGCCGGTGCGCGAGCACCGCTTCCTGGTGGTCTTCCGCGGCCGTGGGCTCTCGGAGCGGGTGGCCGACACCGACCCGCAGCGGGAGGGCGTGCCGCCCCTCGCCCCCGCCGCGACCGCCCCCGAAGGCGAGGCGACGGCAGCGGTGGTGGCGCGCTTCGTGGACGAGGCCGCCCGGCGCCTGCGCGACCAGGCGCCGGCCAATATGTTGCTGCTGCGCGGCTTCTCCATCCGCCCCCGCTGGCCCACGGTGCAGGAGGTGTTCAAGCTGCGGGCGGCGGCGGTGGCCTATTATCCCATGTATCGCGGCCTGGGCAAGCTGGTGGGGATGCAGCCCCTGCCCTCGGGGCCGCGGCTGGAGGACGCCATCGCCTCGGCGCGGGAGCACTGGCACCGCTTCGACTACTTCTTCCTGCACTACAAGGCCACCGACACGGCCGGCGAGGACGGCGACTTCGACCGCAAGGTGGAGGCCATCGAGGCGGCCGACCGCGCCATCCCCGCCCTCGTGGACCTCGACCCCGACGTGCTCATCGTCACCGGCGACCACTCGACGCCGGCGGTGATGGCCGCCCACTCCTGGCACCCGGTGCCGTTCATGATGCGGGCGCGCTGGGCCCGCGCCGACGACTGCGACGCCTTCAACGAGGTGGCCCTGCAGCGGGGCATCCTGGGCACCTTCCCGGCGGTGGAGGCGATGCCCCTGGCCCTGGCCCATGCCGGCCGCCTGCTCAAGTTCGGGGCCTGAGATGCGGACGCCCCTGGTCGCCGGCAACTGGAAGTGCCACCTGCGCCTGGACAGCGCCCGCGCCCTGGCCGCCTCCCTCCGCCAGCGCCTGCAAGGGCTGGACGGGGTGGAGGTGGCCGTCTGCCCCACCTTCGTGCACCTGCTGCCGGTGAAGGAGGAGCTGGCGGGGTCGTCTATCCGCCTGGGCGCCCAGGACACCCACTGGCAGGACGACGTGGCTGCCACCGGCGAGGTAGGGCCGGCCATGCTGGCCGAACTGGTCAGCTACGTCATCATCGGCCACTCGGAGCGCAGGTACCAGTTCGGCGAGTCGGACGAGGCGGTGCGGCGCAAGCTGGAGGCGGCCCTGGCCCGGGGTCTCCTGCCCATCCTGTGCGTGGGCGAGACGTCCCAGGAGCGGGTCCGCGGCCACACCCAGGCCGTGCTGGAGCGGCAGATGCGTTCCGCCCTGGAGGGGCTGGGCCGCTGCCATGGCCTGGTGGTGGCCTACGAGCCGGTCTGGGCCATCGGCACCGGCGTGGCCGCCACCGGCGCCCAGGCCGGGGAGGCCATCGCCTTCGTGCGGGAGCTGGTCGCCCGCTACCTGGGTGACCAGGTGGCGGAGCAAACGCGCGTCCTCTATGGCGGCAGCGTCACGCCGGCCAACATCGGCGAGTTCGTGTCGCGGCCGGAGGTGGACGGCGCCCTGGTGGGCGGGGCGAGCCTCGAGGCCGACTCCTTCGCCCAGATCGTGCAGGCGACGGCACAGGCCAAGAGAGGCGGGAGGTGAGGGGCGATGGCAAGGGAGACGACGCTCCAGCGCCTGCGAAGCAGCAGAGAGGTGAACATAACCGTCAAGGGCCGTCGCAGCGGCCGCGATATCTCGCTGCCGGTGTGGTTCGTCCTGGACGAGGGGCGCTCCAGCCTGTGGCTGTTGCCCATCCGTGGCTCCCGCAGCCCCTGGTTCCGCAACCTGGAGGCCGACCCCCAGGTGCGGCTGGAGGTGGGTGGCGAGAGCCTGAGCGCCAGGGCGTCGGTCCAGCGCGACCCTGCCGTCGTCCAGGACATCGTCGAGCGGTTCAAGGCCCGCTACACGGCCCGCGAGTTCGAGCGCTACTATAGCGGTGTGGACGTGGCCATAGAGGTGCCCCTCTCTCATGGAGGCTAGGACGGACGGAGGCCGCCGCAGGCTGGTGGCCATCGTCGGGCCCACCGCCACGGGCAAGTCGGCCCTGGCCGTGGCCCTGGCGCGCCGCTTCGACGGCGAGGTGGTCAACGCCGACTCGCGCCAGGTCTACGTTGGCATGGATATCGGCACCGCCAAGCCAGCCCCCACCGAGCGGGGAGGCGTGCCCCATCACCTGTTCGACGTCGCCCGCCCCGACGAGCCCTTCAGCCTGGGCCGCTGGCTCGACCTGGCGCGGCAGGCGCTGGACGACATCTGGTCGCGCGGACGGCTGCCCCTGCTGGTGGGCGGGACGGGGCAATACGTCTGGGCACTTCTGGAGGGGTGGACGGTGCCCCGGGTGCCGCCCCAGCCCGAGCTCCGGCGGTGGCTGGAGGAGCGGGCACGGCGCGAGGGCCTCGACGCCCTCTATCGGGAGCTGGAGCGCCGCGACCCGGCGGCGGCCGCCTTCGTGGACCGCCGCAACCTGCGGCGGGTCGTCCGTGCCCTGGAGGTGATGGAGGCCACCGGGCGTCCCTACTCCCAGCAGCGGCAGCGCTGCGGGCCCCCCGTGCCCTATCTGGCCATCGGCCTCTGGCTGCCGCGGGATGAGCTTTACCGGCGCATTGACCGGCGGGTGGAAGAGATGGTGCGGCGGGGGCTGGTGGACGAGGTGCGGGGGCTGCTGGCGGCGGGCTGCTCGCCTGACCTCCCTTCCATGAGCGGCATCGGCTACCGGGAGGTGTGCCAGCACCTGCGCGGCCAACTGGGGCTGGCCGAGGCCATCGAGCGCATCAAGCTGGGGACTCATCGCCTGGTGCGCCATCAGCAGAACTGGTTCCGGCGGAGCGACCCGCGCATCCGCTGGCTGCGCGCCGACGACCCCGACCTGGTGGAGCGGGCGGCGGCGTTGGTGGAGGCGTTCCTGACGACGCGGGAGGGGGCGGCCCTGTGCGCTTCGTGAAGATGCACGGCACCGGCAACGACTTCGTGCTCCTGCAGCCGCAGGACGAGGGGCGGGACTGGCCCGCCCTGGCCCGGGCCCTCTGCGACCGCCACTACGGCATCGGCGCCGACGGCGTCATCCTGGTGCTGCCCTCGCAGCGGGCCGACGTGCGCATGCGCATCTTCAACCCCGACGGCTCCGAGGCGGAGATGTGCGGCAACGGCATCCGCTGCCTGGTGCGCTACGCCGTCGAGAGGGGCATCGCCACCCCGCGCGACGGTCGCGTCATGGTGGAGGCGCTGGCGGGCGTCCTCCCCGCCTGGGTGGAGACGGAGGGCGGGAGCGTGCGGCGGGTGCGGGTGGGCATGGGCGTGCCGCGCTTCTCGCCGGCGGAGGTGCCGGTGGCGGCGGAGGGGCCCGGTCCACTGTTGGAGCTGCCCCTGGAGGTGAAGGGCTGGCGCCTCTCCCTCACCTGTCTGTCCCTGGGCAACCCCCATGCCGTCCACTTCCTGACGACGCCTGTGCGGGACTTCCCCCTGGAGGAGGTGGGGCCGGCGGTGGAGCGCCACCCCCTCTTCCCCCAGCGGGTGAACTTCGGCGTGGCGCGGGTGCTGGACGCCGGGCGCATTGAGCTGCGCGTGTGGGAGCGGGGGGCGGGGCCGACCCTGGCCTGCGGCTCCGGCGCCACCGCCGCCGTGGTGGCCGCCCGCCTGCGGGGGCTGGTGGGCGAGCGGGTGGAGGTGGAGCTGCCGGGCGGCCCCCTGACCATCGAGTGGGACGGGCGGGGCGAGGCCTACCTGAGCGGCCCCGCCGAGTGGGTCTTCGAGGGCACCTGGCTGGGGGGCGACCCCTCCCGCCAGGGGTCTTAGAAAGGAGGCGCGCCATGGTCAAGATGGTCTACTGCCTGCGGCGCAAGGAGGGCATGTCCCTGGCCGACTTCCAGCGCTACTGGCGCGAGGTGCACGGCCCCCTGGTGGCCAAGCACGCCGCTGCCCTGCGCGTGCGCCGCTATGTGCAGGTGCACACCCTCGACAACCCCCTCAACCAGGCCCTGGGCCAGCGACGGGGCAACGCCGGCGAGCCCTACGACGGGGTGGCCGAGCTCTGGTGGGACAGCCTGGAGGACTTCCTGGCCGCCGGCCAGACGGAGGAGGGGCGCCGCGCTGCCCAGGAGCTGCTGGAGGACGAGCGCAACTTCATAGACCTGCAGCGCTCGACCGTCTTCCTGGCCCAGGAGCACCCCATCGTCGCCTGAGGGAGGACGCCCTTGAGGCTTTCCCGTCGCCTGGAGAAGCTGCCCCCCTACCTGTTCGTCGAGATCAGCCGCAAGATCGCCGAGAAGCGGGCACAGGGCATCCGCGTCGTCTCCTTCGCCATCGGCGACCCCGACCTTCCCACCCCGCCCCACATCCTGGAGGCCCTGATGGAGGCCTCCCGCGACCCGGCCAACCACCGCTACCCGGAGACGGAGGGGCTGCCGGAGCTGCGGCAGGCCATCGCCCGCTGGTATGGGCGGCGGTTCGGGGTGGAGCTGGACCCCGACACCGAGGTGCTGCCCCTCATCGGCTCCAAGGAGGGTATCGGCCACGTCGCCTTCTGCCTGATAGACCCGGGCGACATCGCCCTGGTGCCCGACCCGGGCTACCCCGTCTACTCCATGGGCACGGTCCTGGCCGGCGGCGAGCCCTATTACCTCCCCCTGCGGGCCGAGAACGGCTTCCTGCCCGACCTGGACGAGGTGCCGGCGGAGGTGGCGCGACGGGCGAAGGTGCTCTGGCTCAACTACCCCAACAACCCCACCGGCGCCGTGGCCGACCTGGACTTCTTCCGGCGGGCGGTGGAGTTCGCCCGTCGCTACGACCTGGCCATCTGCCACGACGGCCCCTACACCGAGGTCGCCTTCGACGGCTACCGTCCCCCCAGCTTCCTGCAGGCCGAGGGCGCCAAGGAAGTGGGCATCGAGTTCCACTCCTTCTCCAAGTCCTACAACATGACCGGCTGGCGCATCGGCATGGCCGTGGGCAACCGCGACCTCATCCGCGCCCTGCGCGACGTCAAGTCCAACCTGGACTCGGGCATACCCCAGGCCATCCAGCGCATGGCCATCGCCGCCCTGGAGGGGCCCCAGGACTGCATCGAGGAGCACAACCGAGTCTACCAGCGGCGCCGCGACCGACTGGTGATGGCCCTGCGCGCCCTGGGGCTGCGGGTGGACCCCAGCCCCGCCTCCCTGTATCTCTGGGCGCGGGTGCCCCCAGGCGAAACGTCGGTCTCCTACACGGCGCGGCTGCTGGAGGAGGCGGCGGTGGTGGTGACGCCCGGGGTGGGCTACGGCCCCAGCGGCGAGGGCTACATCCGCCTCTCCCTGACGGTGCCCGACGACGACCTGGAGGAGGGGCTGCGGCGGCTGGAGGCCCTGGCCCGGGGCCGCCCCGTGCGCCTGTGAGCCCCTCGCCGGGGGGCGGTATACTGTTCTGGGGAGGGAGCAGAGCATAGCGAGGAGACCGGTCGAGACGGTCCCGCCGCCCGAGCGGGCGCTGCTGGTGGCGGCCGAGGCCAAGAACGGCCGCCGCGATGGCCGTTGGGACGCCGAAAGCTCCCTGGAGGAGCTGGCCCTGCTGGCCGGCACCGCCGGCGCCCGGGTGGTCGGGAAGGTGGTGCAGCGGCTGGAGCGCCCCGACCCCGCCTACTACGTGGGGCGAGGTAAGCTGCAGGAGATCGTCTCCCTGCGCAATTCCCTGAACTACGACCTGGTCATCTTCGACGACGAGCTGTCTCCCGTCCAGCAGCGCAACCTGGAGCGCGCCCTGCAGGTGAAGGTGCTGGACCGGACGGCCCTCATTCTCGACATCTTCGCCCAGCACGCCCGCACGCGGGAGGGCCGCCTGCAGGTGGAGCTGGCCCAGCACGAATACCTGCTGCCTCGCCTGCGGGGCCAGTGGTCGCACCTGGAGCGGCTGGGGGGAGGTATCGGCACCCGCGGCCCGGGCGAGACGCAGCTGGAGACCGACCGCCGCCTGATCAAGCGCCGCATCCAGCACCTGCGACGGGAGCTGGAGGAGGTGCGCAAGCACCGCGCCCTGCACCGACGCCGTCGCGCCCGCGAGGGCCTGCCCCTGGTCTCGCTGGTGGGCTATACCAACGCCGGCAAGAGCACGCTCATGCGCGCCCTGTCGGGGGCGGAGGTGCTGGTGGCCGACCAGCTCTTCGCCACCCTCGACCCCCTGACGCGGCGGGTGCGCCTGCCCGGCGGCGGCTTCTTCCTGCTGACGGACACGGTGGGGTTCATCAACAAGCTGCCGCCGCAACTGGTGGCGGCCTTCCGCGCCACCCTGGAGGAGCTGGACGAGGCCGACTTGCTGCTGCACGTGATTGACATAACTCACCCCAACGCCGCCGACCAGGCGGAGGCGGTGGAGGCGACGCTGCGCGACCTGGGGCTGGCCGAGAAGCCCCGCATCGCCGTGCTGAACAAGGTGGACCGCCTCCAGCGCAAGGACGGCCGGCCCATCGCCGGGCTGGAGGAGGTCACCGACCTGGTGCCTTACCTGCGGTCGTGGCAGCCGCGGGCGGTGCTGGTCTCGGCCCTGCGCGGCTGGGGGCTGGACGAGCTGCTGCGCCAGGTGGAGGCGGCGCTGGCCCGGGCGCAGACCGCCGCCGGCGACGGCCGCCAGCGCAGCGCCGCCCCTTCTCTCCCCGCCCGCGGCCGCAGCTAGCCTAGGCGGTGGCCGCGTCGCCCCAGAGCCTCAGCGTCAGCTCTGCCACCCGCCGCCCCAGGGCGCGCGCCTGCTCGCGGTCGTCATCGGTGACCTGGCCGTGGGCGGTGGCGCCGTAGTAGGACCCGGAGAGGCGCATGCGCTCCGACCAGGGCAGCCCCACCACCACCATGCCGTGGGCGAAGAGCAGGTGCAGTAGTTGCAACAGGGTGGCCTCGGTGCCGGCGGAGCGGGAGTAGCCGCCGGTGAAGGCGGCCCCCACCCGCCCGGCCAGTTCGCCCGTCTCCCACAGGTCGCCGGAGTGGTCGAACCACTCCTTCAGCTTGCCGGTGATGCCGCTCCAGTTGGGGGAGCCCAGGACGAGGCCCTGGGCGGCCTTCAGGTCGTCGGGGGTGGCCTCGTCCAGCCGCCGGTAGAGCAGGCGCACGCCCTCCACCGAGCGCACCCCCTCGGCCACGGCCTCGGCCAGTCGCTCCACCAGTCCGCCCCGGGAGTCGAACAGGACCAGGACGGTGACCATGGGGGCGGGGAGGCGAGAGGGCCGACCGCTAGTCGCCCAGGAGGGTGGAGTAACCCAGGGCGACCACCTCTTCGACGTATTCGGAGCGCCAGCCCGGGTTGGGGATGCGGTAGCCGTGCTGACGGAACCAGCGGTGCAGCTTCAGATACTGCTCTTCCAGGTAGCGGCGCCAGGCGTCTTCCTCCTGGAAGAGGTCGGGGTCCACCTCTTCCAGGCGCTTGTCCATCTCCTCGGGCTCGATGTCCAGGTCCTCGCGCCAGTATTCGCTCAGGTAGTCGAGGGATTCTTCCAGCTGGCGGCGGCACTCCTCCAGCAGGGCCACCATCATGCCATACTGGTCCACCTTGCGTCCCCGCAGGCGGACGGCGCGGGCGCACTCCTCGCAGAGGGTGACCAGCTTGCGGGCGTCGCAGTATTCCTCCTTGTTGCAGCCCTCGCAGAGGGGTGCCCAGTGGGCCGCCTCGGGCGAGCGCAGGTAGCCGATGTAGACCTCATCGGCCAGCGCGCCGCAACGGGGGCAGGAGAGCTTGTTGGCCAGGATCTCGTTGATGGTCCGCTGCCAGTCTATCTGCATGACGGCTGCGCGTCCGCAGGGCCCCTCGCAACTCTTATCATAGGCCGCCCCGTCCCCCTGTCAACCGCCGCCCGCGCCCGCGGGTGGGCGACGGCAGGCGACGGCCCCCGCCGGCCCCTCAGCGGGCGGGTAGCTCCCGCGGCCAGTGCTCCGCCCAGGGCCGCGCCTGCTCGTAGGCGTAGGCCGCCTGCAGCACCAGGTCTTCGCGCAGCCTGGGGCCCACGATCTGCAGGCCCACGGGCAGGCCGGCGTCGCTGAAGCCGGCCCGCACCGTGGCCGCCGGATGGCCCGACAGGTTGAAGGGGTAGGTGAAGGCGACATAAGATATGGGGTTCTCGACCCGCCGCCCGCCGATCTCCATGCTCAGGTGGCCGTGGGCGTCCACCGCCTCGGTGGCGGTGGTGGGCGTCAGCAGCAGATGGTAGCGCTCGAAGAGCTGCCAGAGTCGGTTGACCAGGTCGGCCCGCACCTTCTGCGCCTGATAGTAGTGCTCGGGGGTCACCTGTCGTCCCCGCTCGGCGATGGCCAGGAAGCCGCGGCCGAACTCCTCCCGGTGCGCCTCCAGCTTGTCGGCGATGCGCATCCAGAGGGCGCCCCCCTCGACGATGCCCCAGGCCCAGGCCGGGTCGGGGAACACGTCCTCCACCTCCTCCACCTCGTGTCCCAGCTCCTGGAAGACGCGGGCGGCCGCCTCTGCCTCGCGCAGCACATCGGGCTGGACGGCGGCATAGCCCAGGGTGGGGCTCCAGGCCAGGCGCAGGCGGGGCAGGGGCTCCCGCAGCTTCTCGACATAAGAATAACCGGGATGGGGCAGCGAGTGGGGGTCGGAGGGGTGGTCGCCCACCACGGCGTCCAGGTAGAGGGCGGCGTCGGCCACCGTGCGGGTGATGGGGCCGTAGCAGGCCAGGCCGCTCCAGGGGATGACGTCGTAGGGGCCCATGGGCACCCGCCCGAACTGGGGCTTGATGCCGAAGCAGCCCGTGTAGGCGGCCGGGATGCGGATGGAGCCGCCGGCGTCGGAGGCGGTGGCCAGGGGCACCAGGCCAGCGGCGATGGCCGCCGCCGAGCCGCCGCTGGAGCCGCCGGGCGTCCGCTCCAGGTGCCAGGGGTTGAGGGTGGCGCCGCTGATCAGGTTGCGGCAGAAGAAGGTGTAGCCGAACTCGGGGGTGCTGGTCTTGCCGACGACGATGGCCCCGGCCGCCTTGAGCCTGGCCACCTGCACCGAGTCGCGACGGGCCACGTTGTCGCGGAAGGGCAGGGAGCCGTAGGTGGTGGGCAGGCCGGCCACGTCCTCCAGGTCCTTGACGGCCAGGGGGAGGCCGGCCAGGGGGCCGGCATCCTCGCCGCGAGCGATGCGCTCGGCCATCTGCCGCGCCTCGGCCATGGCCTCATCGGCCCGCAGGGTGATGAAGGCCCGCAGCAGCGGGTCCAGCTGGCGGATGCGCTCCAGGCAGGCCTCCATCAGCTCCACGGGCGATAGCTGGCGGCTGCGCAGCAGGTGGGCCAGCTCGTGGGCGGGGCGGAAGCACAGGTCGTCCTTCATGGCTGCCTCCGACTCGACATAACGCAGGGGCGCCTCACTCCTCCGTCAGGGCTATGGTATACCATCCCGCCTGCCCCGGCGCCTCCTCGACCCCCACGCTGAGGGAGCGGAGGTGGCGGTGGCCGCGGGCGCGCAGCGCCTCGGCCAGGCGCTGGGCCAGGTAGCGGGCCAGGCACTCGGCGGTGGAGTTCTCGATGGCCAAGGGGGCGACGTCCCCGGAGGGGATTAGGTAGCGACGGGGGCCGAAGCGCACCTCCCAGGCGCCCTCCTGCTCGCGGGCCTGGAGGTGGGGGTTGCGGAGGGGCAGGAGGAAGCGGTGGTCCAGGTCGCGGCAGAGGGCGGCGCCCAGGTCGCGCACCTCGGCGAAGTCCAGCACCCAGGCGTCAGCGGTGAGCTCGCCCGTCAGCTCGATGGTGACCTGGTAGTTGTGGCCGTGGAGGGGTTCGGCCTGGCCGGCGAAGGTGGCGAAGTGGGCGGCGGCGAAGCGGAGGCCGTGGCCGGAGAGAGTGATGCGGTAGTTGCCTTGGTTCGCACTATGTTCGTTATGTAGCATAGCCCCCGCGCCTCCACCCCAGACTACACCACCTTCGAGAGCGGCAACAACCGGCGCGGCGAGCGCAGCAGTCGCACCATCGCCAGCCAGCAGGCCACCTGCATGTCATCGCAGCAGACAGGCAGCGACCGCTTCGAGCTGTGCTGGAACGACGACGGCGCTATGCCTTACATGGCCACTGGGGGCTTCAAACTGGAGGCGGTCGAGGTGGGGCGCCCCAGCGATGCCGACTGCCAGCCTCCCTACCCGGTCACCGGCACGCTCGGTCGCTGAACGGTAAAGACGGAGGGCACATCGGAGCGGGCGGGCGCGCCTCTGGAGGGCGGCCGGGCGGGCCGTGTCGCCGTTGTCCCCGTAGCTGGCCAATGGTAGACTGAACGCGAAAAGGCCGGGCGAACGGGGAGCGGCGATGCGGTCTTTCTGGCGAGTCCTTCTCCTGGCGGCAGTGGTGGTCGCCCTGCCGGTCATGGGCGGGGTGGTGGGGTTCGTGCTGGGCCACAACCAGGGCCAGGGTCCCCAGCGCCAGGCCACCCTCTCCGCCAGCGAGAGCCCCGACTTTCGCGTCCTCCAAGAGATATACCAGATACTCAAGGAGCGCTACGTTGACCCCGACAAAGTGACGCCCGACCTGCTGCGGGCCAGCGCCATTGACGGCATGCTCAAGGCGCTGGGCGACCCCCACACCATGTATATAGACCCCGAGAGCAAGGAGTCGGGCATAGATGTCATCACCGGCGCCTTCGAGGGCATCGGCGCCCGGGTGGAGCAGGACCCCCTCAGCGGCGACATCGTCATCGTCGCCCCCTTCAGCGGCTCGCCGGCCGAGCGGGCGGGCATCCGCCCCGGCGACCGCTTGCTGGCCGTGGACGGCGAGTCCACCGCCGGCTGGACGGTAGCCCAGGCGGTGCGGCGCATTCGCGGGCCCAGGGGCACCTCCGTCACCCTCACCGTCCAGCACCGCGACGGCACCACCGAGCAGGTGACCATCGTCCGCGACCGCATCGTCATCCCGACGGTGACGGTGCGACCGGTGACCGACAGCGCCGGGCGGCAGTTGCCCGACATCGCCCTGGTGCAGATAGAGCAGATCACCGAGCAGACGGTGCCCGACCTGGCCCAGGCCCTGCGCGACCTGAAGAGCCGTGGCACCCGCGGGCTGGTGCTGGACCTGCGGGTGAACCCGGGCGGCTCCCTCAACGCCACCATCAACGTGGCCGACATGTTCCTGGACGGGGGCGTCATCCTGACCGAGGTGGAGCGGGGCGGTGCCGAGCGCACCTTCCAGGCCAGGCCCGGGGGCGAGGGCACGGGCCTGCCCATGGTGGTGCTGGTGGGGCCGGGCTCCGCCAGCGGCGCCGAGGTGCTGGCGGCGGCCCTGCGCGACAACAACCGCGCCATCCTCATCGGCGAGAAGACCTTCGGCAAGGCCACCGTCAACCAGCTGCACGACCTGTCCGACGGCGGCGCCCTCTACGTGACGGTGGCCCGCTGGCTGACGCCCCGCCGGGAGCTCATCGAGGGCATCGGCGTTAGCCCCGACATCCAGGTCTCCACCGAGGAGAGGCCGGGAGGCCGCGACCTGGCCCTGGAGACGGCCGTCAACCACCTGCGTCAGGTCATCGCCCAGGCCGGGCGTTAGTCTTATGTCGAGTAAGGCCCCCCCGCCGGGGGAGAAGACCATCACCGTCAACCGCAAGGCCTACCACGACTACCAGATCCTCGAGACCTACGAGGCCGGCATCCAGCTCACGGGCACCGAGATCAAGTCCATCCGCCTGGGGCGGGTGAACCTGCGCGACGCCTACGTGCGGCCCGAGAACGGCGAGATGTGGCTGGTGGGCGCCCACATCGCCCGCTATCCCGCCGCCGGCCCCTGGAACCACGACCCCACCCGCAAGCGTCGCCTGCTCCTCACCCGCCGCCAGATCAGGCGACTGGTGGAGTCGCTGCGCAAGGGCGAGGGCATGACCATCGTCCCCCTGCGCCTCTACATCAACCCCCGCGGCCTGGCCAAGCTGGAGATCGCCCTGGCCAAGGGCAAGCGCAAATACGACAAGCGGGAAGACCTGGCGCGCAGGGAGGCCGAGCGGCGCATGCGTCAGGCCCTCATGCGCCGGGCATAGGCGCGGCCGGCGCCGATGCGCTATAATAACTTTGCTGCGTGGGGACGAGCGGGTTTCGACAGGGAAGGTCGGGCCCGGACAGCAGGCCGAGGTCGCCACAGCCCTCGTTAAACAGGTGGCAAAAAGTAACTGGCGAGCCTGCACTCGCCGCTGCTGCCTAAGCGATTAGGCGGCACGTCGCCCCGGCCCTCCCCCTGCGGGCCGGCAGCGGCGCCAGAGAGCAGGGGTGCTGTCGCCCCGACGCCGATAGGGGCGGCCTAAGAGCCATCGGCTGGCCTGTCGCGACGCCGCCGGCGGCGGCACGGCAGGCGAGAGCAAAGCGCCGGCTAAGCCTGTAGGCGGTCCGGGTTGGTCTTCTCCTGGACGAGGGGTTCGACTCCCCTCCGTCTCCACCATTTTTGTTTTCAGGAAGGCGCCGCCTCCAGCGACCGTCGCAGGAGTGGCCTCCCCAGGGGCCCCACCGCCAGGTAGCAGGCTGCCGCCAGCCCCAGGGCGGCCACCAGCATCAGCAGGGCGGCGTCGTAGCTGCCGCTGGCGTCGTAGAGGGCGCCCGTCAGATAGGGACCCACGGCCAGCCCCATGGTGGATACCACCCCCGAGGCCCCCAGCACAGCGCCGAAGTGGACCAGCCCGAAGTAGCGACCCACCAGCAGCGGCTCGATGACGAAGCCGTTGGCCTGCCCCACCGCCCAGGCAGGCACGAACATGGCCAGGGTGACCGGCGAGACGCTCCAGAGCAGCAGGCCCAGGGCCGCTGCCTGCAGCAGGGCGATGCCCGCCCCCAGGAGCCGCGTGGGCACCAGGTCCGTCAGCCTGCCGGTGGTGACGCGCAGCACCGTGTATAGCGCGGTGATGGCCGAGACCAGCGCCGCCGCTCCCCCGGCCGTGAGCCCCTCCGAGCGCAGGAAGGGCACGGCGTGGATGAGGAAGGACGTCTGCCCCACGTAGAGGAGCCCCTGGGCGCAGGCGATGGCCCAGAAGACGGGCGTCCGCACCGCCTCGGCCAGCCGGTAGCTGACGGCGCTGGCCGCCGAGTTGGCGGGCACCGCCCCCGACAGGGGTGGCTCCTCCAGCCCCATCTCGGCGGGGCTGTCGCGCACGAGGAAGAGGGAGACGGGCAGGAAGTAGGCCAGCAGCACCAGGCCGGAGAAGGCGAAGGCCTGGCGCCAGCCCCACTCTTCGATTATGTAGACCAGCAGCGGCGTGAAGACGAAGCCACCGATGCCCAGCCCCGCGTTGGCCAGGCTGAGGGCCTGCCCCCGTCGCCAGCGGAACCAGCGCGACACCAGGGACTGCACGGGCACGTTGGCCAGCCAGGCGCGGAAGACGGCCGCCGCCAGCATCAGGGCGTAGAACTGCCACAGGGAGCGCAGCCCCGCCAGCAGCAGGTAGACGATGGTTGTGGGCACCGTGCCCAACAAGAAGGCGGAGCGCACCCCGTAGCGGTCCACCCACCAGCCCACAGCCGGCCCGGCCACCGCGCTCAGCGCCCAGGTGAGCCCCACCGCCCCCGATAGCTGGGAGCGCGTCCAGCCCATCTCCCTCTCCAGGGGCTCGAAGTAGAGGCCGAAGGCCCAGAAGGAGACGCCCGAGACCACGGCCATGGCGCCGGTGGCGACTAGGGCCATCCACCAGCCGTAGTAAGAAGGCAGGCGCAGGCTCCGGGCCAGGGCCTTGCCCTTCACCGCTCGATGCCCAGCAGTCGGTATATGAGCCTCATGTCCAGATGGGCGCGCACCAGGTCGGCCAGCCGGTCGTAGGGGTCGGCGGCGTCCTCGGGCGCCTGGGGCAGAGGGACGCCCTTGCGCCGCGCCAGGTTGAGGAGCATCCGCCGCCGCAGGTCGCGGTTGTGGAAGAGGCCGTGGACGTAGGTGCCCAGCACCCAGCCGTCGTCGCTGAGGGCGCCGTCGGGCACCTGGCAGGGCTCCCCCGAACGGGCCAGGAGCAGGAAGGGCGCAGCAGGCGCCTCGCCCCGGGACTCGCCCATGTGTATCTCGTAGCCGCGCACCTGGAGGCCGCGGCAGCCGGCCAGCAGCCCCCGGTCGGCCACCACCCGCGCCTCCACCTGGTGGGTGGTCTTGGCCGGGCGGAAGACGGTGACCACGGGCAGCAGCCCCAGGCCCGCGGCCCTTGGCCGGTCGCTCTCGACGGCGTCCGGGTCCAGCACGGCCCGCCCCAGCATCTGGAAGCCGCCGCAGATGCCGACCACCGCCGCACCGTCCCTGGCTGCCCGCACAATGGCTTGGGCCAGGCCGGTGGCCCGCAGGTGCTCCAGGTCGGCGGCAGTGGTCTTGGTGCCGGGTATGACGATCAGGTCGGGCTGCCCCAGCTCGTCGCTCCCGGTCACGAAGCGCAGGCCCACCCCCGGCTCCCGCCGCAGGGGGTCCAGGTCGTCGAAGTTGGCGATGCGCGGCAGCCGCACCGCGGCCACGTCCAGCAGCCCCTGGCCGTGGCGGGGTGCCCGCTCCAGGGCCACCGAGTCCTCCTCGGCCAGCGACAGCTCCGGGTCGTAGGGGATGACGCCGGCCACGGGCAGGCCCGTCCGCTCCTCCAGGAAGCGTAGGCCGGGCAGCAAAAGCGCCTTGTCGCCACGGAACTTGTTGATGACCAGCGCCTTCACCAGCGAGCGCTCCTCGGGGGGCAGAAGCTCCAGGGTGCCCACCAGCTGGGCGAAGACGCCGCCCCGGTCTATGTCGCCCACCAACAGCACCGGCGCCCCCAGCTGCCGGGCCAGCCCCATGTTGACGATGTCATGGTCGCGCAGGTTGACCTCGGCGGGGCTGCCCGCCCCCTCCATCACCACCACGTCGCAGCGGGAGCGCAGGCGCTCCAGCGCTGCCAGCACCGTCGGCAGCAACGACGGCTTCAGGCGGTGGTAGTCGGCGGCGTTGAAGGAGCCGATGGGCCGGCCCATGAGCACCACCTGGCTGCGGTGGTCGGCCTCCGGCTTCAGCAGCACCGGGTTCATCTCCACGGCGGGCGGGATGCCGGCGGCCTCGGCCTGGACGGCCTGGGCGCGGCCGATCTCCAGGCCGTCGGGGGTGACGTAGGAGTTGAGGGCCATGTTCTGGGCCTTGAAGGGGGCCACCCGCAGGCCGTCGCGGTGGAGGATGCGGCAGAGGGCGGCCACCAGCACGCTCTTGCCCACGTGGGACATGGTGCCCTGGACCATGAGCAAGCGGGCGCTCATCGCCCCCTATGCTATCACGCCGGCGCACCTTGACGGGGGCAGCGGCCTATGTTAAGAAGAGGGCGACCGACAACCGCATAGGCAGTCTCCCGGGTGCCCGCAAGGGCCTAACAGGGAAGTGGGGTAGAAGCCCCCGCGGCCGCGCCACTGTGAGCAGGGAGCCCCGGCAGAGGCCACTGTCCCGGCGGGGATGGGAAGGCGCCGAGGGCGACGATCTGCCAGCCAGGAGACCTGCCCGGGAGACGGGCGCGGGCCTCCTCGCGTCGGGGAGGGCGCCCAGGCGGGGACTCTGCCCCTCCTGTCCGCTCTCCCCGCACCCGGGAGCAGCGGACGGATGATAGTCTTCCTGACGACGGCCGACACCGACCTGCAGGCCCTGGCCGGGGCCCTGGACAGGCTGCCGTCCGACTTCCCGCCCGTCGTCGCCCGCCACGTCCGCCAGTTGGCGTCGCCCGAGGCCCTGGACGCTTTCCTGGCCAGCGTCATCCCCGCTGCCGGGCTGGTGCTGGTGCGACTGCTGGGTGGCAAGCGGGCCTTCGAGGAGGGGGTGGAGCGCCTCTCGACGTTATGTCGAGAGCGGGGCGTCCCCTTCGTCGCCTGTCCGGGGGAGGCCACCCGCGACCCGGCCCTGGAGGCCGCCTCCACCGTCCCGCCGCCGGTGGTCGCCCGCACCTACGAATACCTGGTGCACGGCGGCGCCGAGAACCTGCGCCACTTGCTGCTCTTTCTCAGCGACCGGTTCCTGGGCAGCCCCTATGGCTATCGCCCGCCGGCACCTTTGCCCTGGGACGGCGTCTACCGGCCAGGCGTGGGCGAGCCGCTGACCGCCCGGGAATACCGGCGCCGCTTCTGGCGCGGCGACCGCCCCAGGGTGGGCGTCCTCTTCTATCGCGCCCTCTGGGCCAGCGGCAACACCGACGCCGTGGACGCCCTGGTCGCTGCCCTGGAGAGGCTGGGCGCCGACACCCTGCCCGTCTTCTGCTACAGCCTGCGGGACGAGGCCACCGCCCCCGGCCAGCTACCCCTGGCCCTGCGGCGGCACCTGCTGGACGAGGAGGGGCGGCCGGCGGTGGACTGCCTCATCTCCACCCTCAGCTTCGCCCTGGCCCGCGACGACCCCGACGCCAGCGCCCGCGCCCTGGCCGCCCTGGACGTCCCCATCGTCCAGGCCGTGCTGGCCACCGCCTCCCGCCGCCAGTGGGAGGAGAGCGCCGTGGGCCTGTCGCCCCTGGACGTGGCCATGAACGTCGCCCTGCCGGAGCTGGACGGGCGCATCGTCTCCCTGCCCATCGCCTTCAAGGAGGAGCGTCACGACCCCCGGCTGGGGGTGGCGGTGGCGCGCACCGTCCCCGACCCGGCGCTGGTGGAGACGGTGGCGCGGCAGGCCCTGCGCTGGGCGGCCCTGCGGCGCAAGCCCAACGGCGAGAAGCGCATCGCCATCGTCCTCAGCAACTACCCCACCAAGAGCGCCCGCGCCGGCAACGCCGTCGGCCTGGACACACCCGCCTCTGCCGTCCGCCTGCTGGCCGCCCTGCGCGAGGCCGGCTACCACCTGCCGGAGGTTCCCGCCGACGGCGACGAGCTCATGCACCGGCTGCTGGCGTCGGGCACCTACGACCGAGAGCACCTGACGGAGGAGCACCTGGCGAGTGCCCCCGGACGGGTGCCCGAGGACGAATACCGGCGCTGGTTCCAAACGCTGCCGGAGGCGCTGCGGCGGGAGATGGAAGGCGCCTGGGGGCCGCCCCCCGGCCAGGTCTACCGCAGCGACGGCGCCCTGGCCGTCCCCGGCCTGGTGCTGGGCAACGTCTACCTGGGGCTGCAGCCGCCGCGGGGCTTCGGCGAGGACCCCATGGCCGTCTACCACAGCCCCGACCTGCCGCCCACCCATCACTACCTGGCGTTCTACCGCTGGCTGCGGGACGGCTTTGGCGCCGACGCCGTGGTGCACCTGGGCAAGCACGGCACCCTGGAGTGGCTGCCGGGCAAGGGCATCGGCCTCTCGCCCGCCTGCTACCCCACTGCCTGCCTCCCCGACCTGCCCTTGCTGTATCCGTTCATTGTCAATGACCCGGGCGAGGGGGCGCAGGCCAAGCGCCGCGCCCACGCCGTCATCGTTGACCACCTGATGCCGCCCATGACCGCCGCCGGCACCTACGGCGACCTGGCCCGCCTGGAACAGCTCATGGACGAATACGCCCGCGCCCAGGCCATGGACCCGGCCAAGCTGCCCCTGGTGCGCCAGCAGATCTGGGAGCTGGTGGAGCGGGCCAACCTGCATCGCGACCTGGGGGTGGAGCGGGAGCCCGACGACTTCGACTCCTTCCTGCTGCACGTGGACGGCTACATCTGCGAGCTGAAGGACGCCATCATCCGCGGCGGGCTGCACGTGCTGGGGGAGCCGCCGCAGGGCGAGGCCCTCCTCGATACGCTGCTGGCCCTGACGCGGCTGGACAACGGCGACGTCCCCTCCCTGCGCCGGGGGGTGGCCGAGGCGCTGGGCGTCCCTTACCAGGACCTGCGCTCCGATCTGGGGCTGCCCTACGAAGGCCCCGTGGCGCCGGCTCTCGCCTCTCCGGGTATGCCCCTGCGCACCCGGGGCGACGTCCTGGGAGCCGTGGACGCCCTCTGCCGGCGCCTGCTGGCGGACCTGGCGTCGCGCCGCTTCGACGCCGACGCCGTCATCGAGGTGCAGGAGAGGGTGCTGGGCTGCGTCAGCGAGGCCGTCTCGCGGACGCTGGCGCACGTCTGTCGGCGGCTGGTGCCCGACCTGGAGCGCACCGGCGACGAGGTGCGCAACCTGCTGCATGGGCTGGAGGGCGGGTTCGTGCCGCCCGGCCCCAGTGGGTCGCCCACCCGTGGCATGGCCAACGTCCTGCCCACCGGCCGCAACTTCTACTCCCTCGACCCGCGCTCGGTGCCCTCCCCCTTCGCCTGGGAGGTGGGCCGGGCGCTGGCCGAGGGGCTGGTGGAGCGCTACCTGCGGGAGGAGGGCCGCTACCCGGAGATGGTGGGGCTGGTGGTCTGGGGCACCGCCGTCATGCGCACCCAGGGCGACGACATCGCTCAGGCGCTGGCGCTGCTGGGGGTGCGGCCCCGCTGGCGGGAGGAGGACGGCCGCGTCGTCGGCCTGGAGGTGATTCCCCTGGAGGAGCTGGGGCGGCCGCGCATTGACGTCACCCTGCGCATCTCGGGCTTCTTCCGCGACGCCTTCCCCAACCTCATCGCCCTGCTGGACGAGGCCATCGAGACGGTGGCGACCCTGGACGAGCCCGACGAGATGAACTATGTCGCCCGGCACTATCGCCAGGACCTGGCCCGGCGCACGGCTTCCGGCCAGCGACGGGAGGAGGCGCGGGACCGTGCCCTCTACCGCATCTTCGGCTCCAAGCCCGGCACCTACGGCGCCGGCATCCTGGCCGCCCTGGACGAGGGCAACTGGCGCACGGAGGAGGACCTGGCCAGCATCTACATCGCCTGGGGCTCCTACGCCTACTCCCGTCGCAGCCAGGGCGAGAGCGCCCCGCTGGAGTTCCGGGAGCAGTTCGCCCGCATCGCCGTGGCGGCCAAGAACCAGGACAACCGCGAGCACGACATCTTCGACTCCGACGACTACCTGCAGTATCACGGCGGCATGGTGGCCACAGTGAAGGCCCTCACCGGCCGCCGCCCGCGGGCCTACTTCGGCGACTCGTCCGACCCCTCCCTGCCGCGGGTGCGCGACCTGGCCGAGGAAGCGCGGCGCGTCTTCCGCACGCGGGTGGTGAACCCCAAGTGGCTGGAGGCGATGATGGCCCACGGCTACAAGGGCGCCTTCGAGCTGGCTGCCACCGTGGACTACCTCTTCGGCTACGACGCCACCGCCGGCGTGGTGGACGACTGGATGTATGCCGAGGTGGCCCGCGCCTACGCCCTGGACCCCCGGGTGCAGGAGTTCTTCCGTCGCAGCAACCCCTGGGCGCTGCGGGACATCGCCGCCCGCCTGCTGGAGGCGGCAGGACGGGGCCTGTGGCAGGCGCCGCCGCCCGAGGTGCTGGCCGCCCTGCGTCGCGTCTACCTGGAGACCGACGCCCTGCTGGAGGAGGCCCATGGGCGCTGAGCGGGGACCCGTCTTCCCCTTCACCGCCATCGTCGGGCAGGAGCGGATGAAGCTGGCTCTGCTGCTGGCGGCGGTGGACCCGGGCGTCGGGGGCGTCCTCGTCCGCGGGCACAAGGGGACGGCCAAGTCCACGGCGGTGCGGGCGTTGGCCGCGGTCCTTCCCCCCATCGAGGTGGTGGACGGCTGCCCCTTCTCCTGCCACCCCCGGGCGCCCCAGGGCCTCTGCGGCCTCTGCCAGGGCGACGCGCCGCCCCCGGCCACGGTGCGGCCGGCGCGACTGGTGGACCTGCCAATGGGCGCCACCGAAGACCGGGTCATCGGCACCCTGGACATCGAGGCCGCCCTGAAGGAGGGCGAGCGGCGCTTCCAGCCCGGGCTGCTGGCCCAGGCCCACCGCGGCGTCCTCTACATAGACGAGGTGAACCTGCTCCCCGATCACTTGGTGGACGTGCTGCTGGACGCCGCTGCCATGGGCGTGAACTATGTCGAGCGGGAGGGCGTCTCCTTTTCCCATCAGGCCCGCTTCGTGCTGGTGGGGACCATGAACCCCGAGGAGGGAGAGGTGCGCCCCCAGCTCCTGGACCGCTTCGGTCTGGTGGCCGAGGTGGAGGAGCTGGCCGACCCTGCGCTGCGGGCGGAAGTGGTGCGCAGGCGCCTGGAGTTCGAGCGCGACCCCGCCGCCTTCCTCGCCCGCTGGCGGGACGAGGAGGAGGCGCTGCGTCGTCGCCTGGCCGCGGCCCAGTCCCTCCTGCCGCAGGTCTCGGCCGAGGACGGCCTGCTGGAGGGCATCGCCCGCCTCTGCCTGGCGCACCGGGTGGAGGGGATGAGGGCCGACATCGTCATCTACCGGGCCGCCCTGGCCCATGCCGCCCTGCAGGGACGCGACCGGGCCGGCGAGGAGGACGTGGCGGCGGTGGCACCCCTGGCCCTGCTGCACCGCGCCCGCCCGCCCGAGGGGCCTGCGCCCGCCTTCCCGCCCCCGCCGCCGCCCCGCGACCCGGGGCAGGGGCCCGCCCCGCCCCCGCCGGAGGAGGCCAGGGGGCAGACGGGCGAGCGCCCGATGCCTCCCGCGCCCGGCCGGGCGCCCTCGCTGCAATTGCGGGAGGAGGGGCCGCCCCTCTCGCCGCGGCTGGGCCGACGCGCCCTGGTGACGGGCCTGCCCGGTCGCGGGCGCTACGTGTCGGCCAGGCTGCCGCAGGGCCGTCCGACCGACCTGGCCCTGGACGCCACCCTGCGCGCCGCCGCCCGGCGCGGTGCCCGCCGTCGGCCGGAGGGCGGCGTCGCCCTCCTCCCCGACGACTTGCGGGTGAAGGTGCGCGAGGGCCGGGTGGGGGCGCTGCTGGCCTTCGTGGTGGACGCCAGCGGCTCCATGGCCGCCCGCCGGCGCCTGGCCGCCGTCAAGGGCGCCCTGCTCGACCTGCTGGCCGACGCCTACCGTCGCCGCGACCGGGTGGCGCTAGTGTGCGCCCGCGGCGCTGGCGCGGCGGTGGTGGTGCCGCCCACGGGCAGCCTGGAGCGGGCGCGCCGGCTGCTGGCCGCCGTCCCCGCCGGCGGCGCCACCCCCCTGGCGGCGGGGCTGGCGCGGGCCGCCTGGCTGCTGGAGCGGCACCGGCGCGCCAACCCCCGCGCCCCCTGCCTGCTGGTGCTGGCCACCGATGGCCGCGCCAACCGCTCCCTGCACGGTGGCGACCCCTACGCCGAGGCCATCGCCGAGGCGGAAGCCATCCACCGCCGCGGCTTCAAGGCGGTGGTGCTGGACGCCGAGGGGGGCGTCCCCTTCTCGCTGGGGCTTACGGAGGGGCTGGCCCGCGCCCTGGGCGCCCCCCGCGTGCCGGTGACCGACGCCGACGGGCGGGCGCTGGCGCGGGCCATCCGCCTGGTGCTGAGGTGAGCGATGGGCCTGCTGGAACGTTACGGGGCGTCGCCGGCCGACATCGCCCGCCGAGGCGAGGAGGCAGCCCGCGCCCTGCTGCCGCCGCTGCCCCTCTCGGCGGCGGAGCGGGAGGTGGCGGTGCAGGTGCTGCGGGCCACGGGCGACCCGTCGCTGCCCTCGCTCCTGCGCTTCTCGCCAGGGGCCGTGGAGGCGGCGGTGGAGGCCCTCACGAGGGGGGCGACCATAGTGGCCGACTCCCATGTGGCCCTGTGGGGGATAGACCGCGCGGCGGCCGAGGCGCTGGGCTGCCCCCTCGCCTGTGCCCTCGACGCCCCCGGGGCGGCGGAGGAGGCGTCGCGCCGGGGCATCACCCGCTCGGCGGCGGCCATGCTGCTGTCGCGGGAGCGACTGGACGGCGCTCTGGCAGCGGTGGGGACGGCGCCCACCGCCCTCCTGGCCCTCCTCGACCTGGTGGACGAAGGGCTGGCGCGACCGGCGCTGGTGGTGGGGGTGCCGGTAGGGCTGGTGCTGGCGCCCGAGGCGAAGGAGGAGCTGCGGCGCCGCCCGCTGCCCCACATCGTCATCGAGGGGACGCGCGGCGGCGGGGGCGTCGCCGCCGCCATCGTCAACGCCCTGCTGGCGCTGGCCCAGGCCAGGGCGAAGGGCGAAGGGCGCCCAGGCCCGGGGTCACGTCGAGAGGGGGAGTGACCGAGAGCAACACACCGCTCGGCGGCCGGGGCGGCCCCGGCTGCCGGGGAAAGGAGGAGCGATATGAGGCTTCTGGCGCAGGTGCGCGAGTGGAGCGAGGCCCAGGCGGAGACCTGGCTGGCCTGGGGCGCCATCCTGCTGGGGCTGCTGGGCCTCTACCTGGTGGGCATGGACCAGGGGGTAGCCCTGGGCGCCTTCCTGGGCGAGGTGGCCCTGCGCTCCAACTGGCTGCACGAGCTGTTCCACGACGCCCGCCACACGGCCGGGTTCCCCTGTCACTAGGGCATGGCTCCCTCCGGTCTGGCCCAGAACATGAAGGCCGCCCTGGGCGCCGGCGCCCTGGCCGGAATGCTGGTGGCCCTTTACCACTTCCTGGCCACGGAACCGGTGCTGCAGGAGGCCATCGGCCGGGAGGCGGCCCTGGGGCCGGTGCAGGAGGTCTTCCCGCGCTCGGTGCAGCGGCTGGGCCTGTTCGGGGGCTTCCTGCTCTACGGCGTCTCCTGGGGGCTCATCTTCGCCGGGGCCTACTCGCTGCTGGAGCGGCACCTGCCCGGCCGCCAGCCCTGGCAGAAGGGCCTGGCCCTGGCACTGGGGGCGCTGTGGGCGGTGGCCATCTTCCCCTTCCTCAAGTTCCCGGCCAACCCGCCGGGCGTGGGCGACGAGGCGACGGTCGGCTCGCGGCAGGCGGGCTACCTGATCTTCACCGTCCTGTCGGCGGCCGCGCTGCTGGCGGCCTGGCGACTGGCCGGGGCGGGCGGCTCGCCGTGGCGACGGGCGGCGGCGCTCCTGGCCTACGGCGGCGTCTGCGCGCTCCTCTACTTCCTGGTGCCCGGCCCCGCCGACGAGGTGCCCGCCGGCCTTTCCGACCTGCTGCCCCGCTTCCGGGCGCTGTCGGCGGGCGGGCTGGCCCTCTTCTGGCTGGTGATAGGAGGTGCCTTTGGGCCCCTGCACGTCGCTTTCGCCCCCGAAGGGCAGACGGCCGGGGGTCGTTCTCCTGGCCCACGGTAGCCGCCACGGCGACGAGACGCCCCTGGGCGCCTCGCTGCTGGCCGAGGGGCTCTCGCGGCGCCTGGGCGGCCTGCCCGTGGCCGTGGCCTACCTGGAGTCCCTTTCGCCGGGGCTGGCCGAGGCCGCCTGCGACCTGCTGTCGCGGGGCGCCGACAGCCTGGTAGTCCAGCCGCTGCTGCTGGGGGAGGGGCAGCACTGGCGCGAGGCGGTGTCCCTGGCCGAGGGCCTGGCCCGCCGCTGGCCGGGGGTGTCCGTGCGGGTGGGGCGCCCCCTGGCCCGCCACCCGGGGCTGACGGCGCTGGTGGCCCGCCGGGTGGCCGCTGCCCTGGAGGGGCAGCCCGCCCCCTGGGGCCTGCTGCTGGTGAAGGCATACACCCGCTACGACGGGGGCGACCTGGGCTGGGCGCGGGACCTGGCGGCGGCCGTCGCCCGCACACTGGGCCGTCCCTGCCGGGCGGCCGCCGTCCAGTCCGGCCCCGGGCCGGAGCCGCTGCTGACCGAGGGCGAAGCGCTCCTGGCCGAGGCGCCGACCCTGGCCGTCTTCCCCTGCCTCCTCTTCCCGGGGAAGATCCTGCGCCAGGACGTGCTGCCGGCGACCGAGGCGCTGCGGCAACGCCACCCCGACCGCCGTATACTGCTGCTGGACACCATAGGCAGCGACCAGGCCCTGACGACGCTGCTGTGGGAGCGGGTGCGGGAGGTGCTGGAGCCATGCCCCAGGTGAGGCGGCGGGGGCTGCGGCGCGGCTACACCACCGGCACCTGCGCCGCCGCCGCCGCCAAGGCCGCTGCCATCGCCCTGGCCACCGGTCGGCCGCCGGCGCTGGTGACGGTGCGCCTGCCGGTGGGCGAGGAGGCGACCCTGGCCGTCCACCGCGCCGAGGTGGAGAACGGGCGGGCCACCTGTTCGGTCATCAAGGACGCCGGCGACGACCCCGACGTGACCCACGGCGCCGAGATCTGCGCCACCGTCACCTGGGCCGAGGAGCCGGGCAGCGTCCGCATCCGCGGTGGGCCGGGGGTGGGCACCGTCACCCGGCCGGGGGTGGGCATACCGGTGGGCGAGCCGGCCATCACCCGCGTGCCCCGGCGCATGATCGTCGAGGCGGTCCTGGAGGGGCTGGGGCCGCTTGCGTCGCAGCGGGGCCTGACGGTGGAGGTGTGGGTGCCCGAGGGCGAGAAGATCGCCGCCAAGACCACCAACGCCCGCCTGGGGATCGTGGGGGGCATATCCATCCTGGGCACCACCGGCATCGTGGTGCCCTACTCCACCGCCGCCTGGCGGGCCAGCGTCGAGATGGCCATAGACGTGGCCGCCGCCAACGGCCTCGAGCACATCGTCCTCAGCACCGGCACCCAGAGCGAGGAGTTCGCGCGGCGGCTGCTCTCGCACCTGCCCGACATGGCCTTCGTGGAGGCGGGCATCTTCTTCGGGCCCGGGCTGAAGCGGGCCGTCCTGCGCGGCATCGGTCGCGTCACCCTGGCGGGGATGATCGGCAAGCTGTCCAAGGTGGCCCAGGGAAAGATGGTCACCCACGTGGCCGGCAACCAGGTGGATACCGACTTCCTGGCCGGCCTGGCCCTGGCCTTGGGCGCCCCCGCGAACCTGGTGGAGGCCGTGCGCAGGGCGTCCAGCGCCCGCCACGCCCAGGAGCTGGTGCTGGCCCATGGCCTGTCGGGCTACTTCGACCTCCTCTGCCGGAGGGTGTGCGAGGCGGCCTGGGCCTATGTGGACGGGAAGCTGGTAGTGGAGTGCCTCTGCTTCGACCAGGAAGGCGCCCTGTTGGGGCGGGCGGAGGCGCCATGAGCGAGCGCCCCTTCCTGGGCCTGCCCGACGACGCGCTGGAGTCGCACCCGCCGGGGGTGATGACCAAGGAGGAGGTGCGGGCGGTGGCCCTGTTCAAGCTGCGCCTGCGCCCCGACGCCATCGTCTGGGACGTGGGGGCGGGCAGCGGGTCGCTGTCGCTGGAGGCGGCGCTGGTGGCGCGGGCGGGGCACGTCTACGCGGTGGAGCGACGGCCCGAGGCGCTGGCTGCCCTGCGCCGCAACGTGGCCCGCTTCCCGCGTCCCAACCTGACTGTGGTGGAAGGGGAGGCGCCCGAGGCCCTGGAAGGCCTCCCCGATCCCGACGCCGTCTTCGTGGGCGGGAGCGGTGGCCGCCTGGCCGAGATCCTGGGCTGCGCCGCCCGCCGCCTGCGACCGGGAGGGCGCATCGTGGCCGACCTGGCCACCCTGGAGAACCTGGAGCGGGCACGGGCGGCCCTCGTCTGCCTGGGCCTGCGCTGGCAGGTGACGGCGGTGCAGGTAGCGCGCTCACGGGAGCTGGGCGGCCTGACGGGCTTCGAGGCCCTGAACCCCGTCTTCGTCGTCGCTGCCTGGAGGGAGGGGGAGCCATGAGCCAGGGCTGGGGCCGCTTCTACGGCATCGGCGTTGGCCCGGGCGACCCGGAGCTGCTGACGCTGAAGGCCGCCCGCATTCTGCGGCAGGTGCCGGTGGTCTGCTATCCCCGCTCCACCTCCGGCGAGGGGAGCATGGCCCTGGCCATCGCCGCCGGCGCCGTGCCCCTGGAGGGGAAGGAGCTGGTGCCCTTCCCCTTCTCCATGTCGCAGCCCCACAGCACCGACACCTGGCAGGGGGCGCTGGGGCAGGTGCTGGAGCGCCTGGCCGAGGGGCAGGACTGCGCCTTCCTCACCGAGGGCGACCCCTTCCTCTACAGCACCTTCGTCTATGTCTACGAGCACCTGCGCCGCCACCACCCGCAGGTGCCGCTGGAGGTGGTGCCGGGGGTGTCGTCGGTGACGGCGGCGGCGGCGCGGGCGGGCGTCCCCCTGGCGGCGGGCAGGGAGCGCATCGCCGTGCTGCCGGGCCTGTATCACCCCGACGCCATCGGGCCGGCCCTGGACGCCAGCGACGCCCTGGTGCTGGTGAAGGTGAACCGGGTGCTGGAGGTGGTGCAGCGGGAACTGGCGGCGCGGGGCCTGGTGGAGAACGCGGTGCTGGTGCGCCGCGCCACCACTCCCCAGGAGGAGGTCCTGCGGGGCGCCGCCGCCCTCGATGGCCGCGTGCGCGACTACTTCTCGCTGCTCATCGTGCGGAGGGTGCCGTGAGGGGCAAGGTCTACTTCGTGGGCGCCGGGCCGGGCGACCCCGACCTGCTGACGGTGCGGGCGGTGCGCGTCCTGGGCCAGGCGGACGTGGTCATCTGGGCCGATTCCCTCATCTCGCCGGATGTGGTCTCCCTCTGCCGCCCCGATGCCCGCCTGCACGGCAGCGCCTCCCTGACTCGGGAGGAGATCGCCCGCCTGATGACTGAGGCGGCTGCCGAGGGGAGGACGGTGGCGCGTCTGCACAGCGGCGACCCGTCCCTCTACGGTGCGCTGCTGGAGGAGATGCGGGTGCTGGAGGAAGCGGGCATCGAATACGAGGTCGTCCCCGGCGTCAGCTCCCTCTTCGCCGCCGCTGCCGCCCTGAAGGTGGAGCTGACCGCCCCCGGCGTCTCGCAGACGGTCATCGTCACCCGGGCGCCCGGACGCACGCCCATGCCCGCAGGGGAGGACCTGCGTGCCCTGGCCCGCCATGGCGCTACCCTGGCCCTCTTCCTGTCGGCGGCCAGGCTGCGGGAGGCGGTGCAGGCGCTCCTGGAGGGGGGTTACGGGCCCGAGACGCCGGCGGCCATCGTCTACCGGGCGTCGTGGCCCGACGAACGGGTGCTGCGGGGCGCCCTGGCCGACATCCCCAGCCTGGCGCGGGAGGCGGGCATCACCAGGCAGGCCGTCGTGCTAGTGGGGAAGGCCCTCGACCCGGCCCTGAAGGGCCCCCGGGGGCCGACCTCCCGCCTCTACGACCCGACCTTCAGCCACATGTTCCGTCGCGGCCGGAAGGGATGAGCGGGCAGCGGGCGCGCCGGCCCATCGCCGCCGTGGCCATCACCCGACGGGGGGCACAGATGGCCGCGTCCCTGGCCGGCCGCCTGGAGGGCGTCGAGCTTTATGTCGAGCAGCGCTGGGCGGCGGAGGCGGGCGCGCCCTGTCGCGCCTTCGCGTTGCCCCTGCGCCCGGTGCTGGCCGACCTCTTCGCCCGCTACCCGTCGCTGGTGCTGTTCGTGGCCGTGGGAGTGGCGGTGCGCCTGCTGGCGCCCCTGCTGTCGGCCAAGTCCCGCGACCCGGCGGTGGTCACGGTGGACGAGGCGGGGCGCTTCGCCGTCTGCCTGCTGTCGGGGCACCGGGGTGGCGGCGAGGCCCTGGCGCAGGAGGTGGCCGTCGCCCTGGGAGCCACGCCGGTGCTCACCTCGGCCAGCGCTGCCCTCGGCCTCCCCGCCCTGGACCTGCTGGGCGACGAGTGGGGCTGGCGACTGGAGGGCGAGGAGCACCTGACGGCCGTAGCCGCCGCCCTCGTCAACGGCGGGCCGGTGGCCTTCTACCAGGACTCGGGGCGACGGCCGTGGGAGGGGGTGCCGCCCGGCCTGGTGGAGGTCTCGTCCCTGGCGGAGGCGCGGGAGCGGGCGGTCGCCTGCATCGTCGTCAGCGAGCGGCTGCTGCCCGAGGGTGCCCTGAGCGAGCTGCCGACCATCGTCTATCGTCCCCGCACGCTGGTGGCGGGCGTGGGCTGCCGGCGGGGCGTGGGCGGGGCGGAGGTGGCCGCCTTCGTGCGGCAGACGCTGCGGGAGAACGGCCTCTCGCCCCTGTCCCTGCACTCCCTGGCCACTGTGGCCAGCAAGGCCGAAGAGCCCGGCCTGCGGGAGGCGGCGGCCCTGCTGGACGTCCCCCTGGTGCCGCTACCGCCCGCTGCCCTGCGGCGGCTGGCCGGGCGGGTGTCGCCCTCGGCCTCGGAGCGGCTGCTGGGCCTGCCTTCCGTCTCCGAGGCGTCGGCCCTGGCCGCCGCCGGCGCCGAGACGCTGCTGGTGCCGCGGGCCAAGAACGGCCGCGTGACGGTGGCCGTCGCCCGGCGGCGGGAGGAGGACGCGTGAGCGGTTCCCTCAGCATCGTCGGCATCGGCCCGGGCGACGAGGCGCTGCTGGCCCCTCTGGCCCGTCGCGCCCTGGCGGAGGCGACGACGGTGGTGGGCTACCGGGCCTATCTGGACATGGTCTCGCCGCTACTGGCGGGCAAGAGCGTCCTCGCCTACGACCTGGGGCAGGAGGTGGAGCGGGCGGAGCGGGCGGTGGCCCTGGCGCGGGCCGGGGAGCGGGTGGCCCTGGTCTCCAGCGGCGACGCGGGCATTTACGGCATGGCCTCGCCTGCCCTGGCCGCCTGGCTGGCCCTGCCCCGCGCCGAGCGTCCCCGACTGCAGGTGGTGCCGGGCGTCCCCGCCCTGGTCGCCTGCGCTGCCCTGCTGGGGGCGCCACTGGGCCACGACTTCGCCGTCGTCAGCCTGAGCGACCTGCTCACGCCCTGGGAGGTCATCCAGCGGCGGCTGGAGGCGGCCGCCGCCGCCGACTTCGTGGTCGTCCTCTACAACCCCCGCAGCCGCGGGCGCCCCTGGCAGCTGGGGCAGGCCCGGCGCATCCTGCTGCGTCACCGCCACCCCGCTACGCCCGTGGGGGTGGTGCGCCGCGCCTTCCGGCCCGGCCAGGCGGTGACCATCGTCACCCTGGGCGACCTGGACGAGACGACTGTGGACATGGAGAGCACCGTCATCGTGGGCAGCTCGCGCACCCTGGCCCGCGACGGCCTGCTGCTGACGCCCCGCGGCTACCGAGGGGAGGGGCAGGCATGAGGCCACTGCACCTGGTGGGCGTGGGGCCGGGCGACCCCGACTTCCTGACCCTGAAGGCCCTCCGCCTGCTGCAGGAGGCCGACCTGGTGGCAGGCTTCGCCACCGTGCTGGCGGTGGTGCGCCCCCACGTGCGGGGCGAGCTGGTCGTCCTCACCTACCGCGACCAGGAGGAGGGGCTGGCGCGGCTGGCCGCGGCGGCGCGGGAGGGCAAGCGCTGCGTCGTCTGCGCCTGGGGCGACCCGTCGGTCTCGGCCGGAGAGCTCATAGCCAGGGTGCGCCGCGCCTACCCCTGCGTGGAGGTGGTGCCGGGCGTGAGCTCCCTGGCCGTCGCCTGCGCCCGCGTCGGCGTCGCTTTGGAGGAGGCCATCTTCGTCAGTCTGCACCGGCGCCAGGGCAGCGAGGACGCCTTCGTCGAGCTGGTGGAGGCGCTGAGGGGAGGGCAGCGACACGTCTTCGCCTTCCCCCGGCCCTACGAGCTCATGCCCGCCGGGGTCGCCCGGCGGCTGCTGGCGGAAGGGTTCGACCCCTCGCGGCCGGCGGTGGTGCTGGAGCGCCTCACCCTGGACGGCGAGCGGCAGGTGCCCCTGACGCTGGGCGAACTGGCCAGCCGCGAGGACTTCGGCGACCTGACGGTGCTCTTCTTCCCGCGGGCGGAGGAGGGAGGGCATGGGCGGGGCTAGGGCCAGGCGCGGGCTGGTGCTCCTGAACACCGGCAACGGCAAGGGTAAGACCACCGCCGCCCTGGGTATCCTCATGCGCGCCTGGGGCCGCGACATGCGGGTGGTGATGCTCCAGTTCATCAAGGCCTCCCACCACCGCTACGGCGAGCACCGGGCGGCCGAGCGCATGGGCATCGAGGTCGTGCCCATGGGCCGGGGGTTCACCTGGCTCTCCAAAGACCTGGAAGAGGACCGGGCCATGGCCCGCGCCTGCTGGCAGGAGGCCGTCCGCCGCCTCCATTCGGGCGAATACGACATCGTCGTGCTGGACGAGATCACCTACCCCATCCGCTACGGCTGGCTGGACGTGGGGGAGGTCATCGAGGCGCTCTCGTCCCGTCCGCCCCACGTGCACGTGGTGCTTACCGGCCGCAACGCCCCCCAGGAGCTGGTGGACTTCGCCGACCTGGTGACGGAGATGCGGGAGGTCAAGCACCCCTACAGGCAGGGCGTGCGGGCGCAGCCCGGCCTGGAATACTGAGCCATGAAGGGCATCGTGGTGGCGGGGGTGGCCAGCGGGGTGGGCAAGACCACCGCTGCCGTGGGCATCATGGCCGCCCTGGCCCGCCGCGGCCTGCGCGTCCAGCCCTTCAAGGTCGGCCCCGACTACATAGACCCCACCTACCATCGTGCTGCCTGCGGTGTCCCCTCCCGCAACCTGGACTCCTGGATGCTCCCCCACCGACACCTGCTGGAGCTGTTCGCGCGGGCGGTGCGCGGCTGCGACGTGGCCGTGGTGGAGGGGGTGATGGGCCTCTTCGACGGCTCCTCGCCCGACTCGGACGAGGGCAGCACGGCCGAGGTGGCCCGATTGCTGGGCCTGCCCGTGCTGCTGGTGGCCGACGCCCGCAAGGTGGCCCGCAGCATCGCCGCCACCGTCCTGGGCTTCCGGCAGTTCGATCCGCAGGTGCGCCTCGTGGGCGTGCTGCTGAACGGCATCGGCAGTCCCCGGCACCTGGACTACTGCCGTCGGCCCATCGAGCAGGCGGTGGGGCTGCCGGTGGTGGGCTATCTGCCCCGCCGCGACGACCTGCGCCTGCCCGAGCGCCACCTGGGGCTGGTGCCGGAGGTGGAAGGCCCCGTGGCCGGCGAGTTCTTCGACCGCCTGGCCGCCCAGGTGGAGGAGACGGTGGACCTGGACCTGCTGCTGCGCCTGGCCGAGGCGCCCGACCCGCCCGCCGTGGCGCCCGTCCTCTTCCCGCCGGAGCCGCTGCCCCGGCGGGCGGTGGTGGCGGTGGCCCGCGACCGCGCCTTCAGCTTCTATTACCAGGACGCCCTCGACCTGCTGTCGGCCTGGGGCGCTGAGGTGGTGCCCGTGAGCCCCCTGGAGGACGCCTCCCTGCCTGAGGGCTGCGGCGCCCTCTATCTGGGCGGCGGCTTCCCCGAGCTCTACGCCCGCGAGCTGTCCGAGAACGCCCCCTTCCTGGCGGCGCTGCGGCAGGCCGTCCGCCGCGGACTGCCCGTCTACGCCGAGTGCGGCGGCCTCATGTTCCTGGGGCGCGAGCTGGTGGACGCCGACGGCCGCGCCCACCCCATGGCCGGCCTGCTGCCCCTCCGCACCAGCATGGCCGGCGCGCGCCTGCATCTGGGATACCGTCGCGTGCGGGCGCTGGCCGACGGCCCCGTCCTGGCCGAGGGGGAGGAGGCGCGGGGCCACGAGTTCCACTACTCCCTCCTGGAGACGCTGGAGGAGGCGCCCGCCGCCTACGAGGTGCTGGACCAGCCCGGGCGACTGGAGGGGTTCCGCGTGGGTAGCGTCTGGGCCAGCTACGTGCACCTCCACTTCGGCCACTCGCCCCGGATGGCCCCGCGCCTGGTGGCGGCCGCCTCCCGGCGCGCCGGGTCGTGAGGCGACGGCGAGAAGGGAAATTAGCTTGACGCCCTCATGCTGCATTCGTATGATGGCCAGGGGGTGAGTTAGCCATGGCGCCGAGAGTCGGCAGCGAGACGCCCACGCCCACGGTAGAGGACTACCTGCATGCCATCTACAGCCTGCAGGGGGAGGGGGAGGAGGTCTTCTCGGCCCGCCTGGCCCGGCGCATGCGCGTCGCCCCGCCCACCGCCTGGGCCACGGTGCGGCGCATGCTGCGCGACGGCCTGGTGACCCTCGACCGCAAGAAGACCATCCACCTCACCGAGAAGGGCCAGCGCCTGGCCGAGAACATCGTCCGCCGCCACCGCCTGGCCGAGCGCTTCCTGACCGACATCCTGGGCCTGGGCTGGGCCGACTGCCACGAGGAGGCGCACCTCTTCGAGCACGCCCTCACCCCCAGGCTGGAGCAGCGCATCGTCGCCCTGCTGGGCAACCCCACCACCTGTCCCCATGGCAGCCCCATCCCCGGCTCGGGCGCTGCCCTGCCCCCCGACCTGGTGCCCCTCTCCTCGCTGGCGCCGGGGCAGGAGGCGACCATCGAGTTCATCTCCGAGGAGCTGGAGGAGGACCTGGACCTGCTGCGCTATCTGGAGCGGGGCCGTATCATGCCCGGCCGGCGGGTGGTGGTGCGGGAGGTGGTGCCCGCCAGCGACCTGATGGTGGTGGAGTCGGACGGGCAGACGGTGCCCCTGGGCCTGAAGGTGGCCCAGAAGGTGCGCGTGCGGCCCTGACCGCCCGCGGCCACCGCGCGTCGGCTGTGCCCTTTTACGGTATTCATACCCGGGACGGTTGACCCCCCGGGGTGCCCGTGCTAGACTACTCTTTGCTCTCGAGACAGCAGAAGAGGGGGTCGAAGCCTTCCGAGGTCGGGCTCGGCCCTTTCTCTGTGTAAAAACGGGACGGGCCAATGCACAGGCGCTGGTTCCGGTTCGGCTTCTACGCCCCCTTCGGCTTCTGGATGGGCGGCTTCCGCGGGCCCGGGCCCTGGCATCGCCGCGGCCCCTGGCACCGCCCCTGGCCCTTCCCCCGCCTCCAGGAATACCGGCAGTGGCTGGAGGGCTACCGCCAGGACCTGCAGCAGATGCGCCAGGACCTGGAGCAGGAGCTGCGAGAGGTGGAGGCCGAACTGGAGCGCCTGCGTCGCGCCCAGCAGGAGGAGGAGAGACAGGGCCCTTAGTCTGGGGAAGCCAGCCTTCCCCAACGGAAGCGGTCAGATGCTGACGACGGTCGTAGGACACTACCCGAAGATACCCAACCGCCCCAGGCCGGCCCGACTGCGCCAGGCCATCGCCCGCTACGAGCGGGGCGAGATCTCCCGCGAAGAGCTGGCGAGGATCGAAGACGAGGTGACCATCGAGGTCATCCAGGAGCAGGTCGAGGCCGGCATAGATATCGTCAGCGACGGGCAGATACGCTGGGAGGACGACCAGACCTACATCGCCCGTCGCCTGCACGGCTTCGCCATCAACGGCCTCGTCCGCTACCTGGACACCAACACCTACTTCCGCCAGCCCGTCGTCCGCGGCCAGGTGCGTCACCCGGGCGAGCCCTTCCTGGTGCGCGACTGGCGCTTCGCCCAGGAGCACAGCCCCCGCCCGGTGAAGGCCATCGTCACCGGGCCGGTGACCCTGGCCCGCCTCTCCCAGGACGAGAGCTACGGCAGCCACGAGCGGCTGGTGATGGCCCTGGCCGAGGCCCTGGCGCCCGAGGTGAAGGCCCTGGCCGAGGCGGGCGCCCCCATCGTCCAGATAAGCGAGCCCCTCATCCTCTGGCACCCGGAAGACCTGCCGTTGCTGCGCCGTGCCCTGGCGACCATGCTCGCCGGCGTCGCCTGCGAGACCGCCCTCTACACCTGGTTCGGCAGCATCGAGCGTATCTACCCGCAGGTGCTGGAGCTGCCCGTGACCACCTTCGGCGTGGACCTGGTCTCCCAGCCCCGCAACTGGCAGGTGCTGGGCCAGCACCCCTTCCCCGCCGACAGGAAGCTGGCGGCGGGCATCGTGGACGGTCGCAACACCCGCATGGAGCAGGTGGAGGAGATCGTAGCAGCGGTGCGGCACCTCTCCCGCATCGTCCCGCCCGACCGCCTCTACCTGAACCCCAGTTGCGGCCTGGAATACCTGCCGCGGGAGGTGGCCCAGGCCAAGCTGCAGCGGCTGGCGGAGGGCGCCCGGGCGGCCCGCCAGCAGTTGGGAGTGGAGGCCTGAGATGCAGGGTGCCCTCATCACCAGCGCCGTGGGCTCCTACCCCAAGCCCGACTACCTGGTGCGGGCGCGCAACGCCTTCGCCCAGGGGAAGCTGGAGGTGGCGGAGCTGCGCCGACTGGAGCGCCAGGCCACCGAATACTGGGTGCGCGTGCAGGAGCGGGTGGGCCTGGACGTGCTGGTGCACGGCGAGCAGGAGCGGGGCGACATGGTGGCCTTCTTCGCCGGCGAACCCGGGGGCGTCGTCATCGAGGGGATGCGGCTGGGGGGGCTGGTGCGCTCCTATGGCAACCGCTACTACCACAAGCCCATCATCGCCGGCAAGCTGCGCTGGCCCGGCCCCATGACGGTGGACATGTGGCGCTACACCCAGTCCCTCACCGACCGCCCGGTGAAGGGGATGCTCACCGGCCCCTACACCATGGTGGAGTGGTCCTTCAACGAGCACTACCCCACCCGCGAGGCGGCGGTGATGGACATGGCCCTGGTCATCCGCGAGGAGGTGAAGGCGCTGGTGGCCGCCGGCTGCCGCTACATCCAGATAGACGAGCCGGCCATCCACACCCGCCCCGAGGAGGACTTCGACCTGGCGGTGGAGGCCTTCCGCCGCGTGGTAGAGGGCATAGACTGCGAGTTCCACACCCACATCTGCTACGGCCCCATCGAGAAGATCTACCCGGGCGTGCTGCGGTTGCCCGTGAAGCAGATCCACCTGGCCTTCAAGAACACCAACTACCAGTATCTGAAGCTGCTGGAGGAGCACCCCTGGCCGGCCGACAAGGTGCTGGGGGTGGGCGTCACCGATGTCCACAACCATAAGGTCGAGTCGGTGGAGGAGGTGGTGGAAGGGTTGCGGCTGGTGCTGAAGCTTTTGCCCCCGCAGCAGGTGTGGGTGCTGCCCGACTGCGGGCTCAAGACCCGCACGCCCGAGGAGGCCGAGGGCAAGCTGCGGGTGATGGTGGAAGGCGTCCGGCAGTTGAAACGAGAACTGGAGCTGGAATAGGGGAGATGGAGAGGCTGGCACAGGTCACATACCAGGAGCGCGAGGCGGCCGTCCTGGCCCTGGGGATCCACCTGCTCTGCGAGCTGTGGGATTGCGACCGGCAGGCCCTGAACCGTCGCCGCTACCTGGTGCGGGCCCTGGCCCAGGCCGTCAGGGCTGCCGGGGGCACCCTTCTGGGCATCAAGTCCCACGCCTTCAAGCCCCACGGCGTGTCGGCGGTGGCCCTCCTGGGCGAGTCCCACATGTCCATCCACACCTGGCCGGAGCTGGGCTACGCCGCCGTGGACATCTTCACCTGCGGCCCCAGCATGGACCCCTACCGGGGGCTGGAGCTGCTGAAGGAGGCGGTGGGCGCCCGGCGCATGGCCGTGCAGGAGGTCCGGCGTGGCCCGGGAAGCGGCCCCCCGGCCTGAGGAAGGGGCGGGCCAGGAGCCCTTCTGGTTCACCGAGTCCCTTCCCCCCTACTGGGACCAGAACCTGCGCACCCAGGTGCGCGTGCACCGGGTGCTCCACGACGAGCGTTCGCCCTACCAACACATACAGGTCTTCGACCTGGGGAGCTTCGGCCGGGCGCTGCTCCTGGACGGCATCGTCCAGACGGCCGAGGCCGACGAGTTCGTCTACCACGAGATGGTGGCCCTCCTGCCCTGCCTGCAGGTGGGCCGCCCCCGGGAGGCCCTCATCATCGGCGGTGGCGACGGGGGTGCCCTGCGCCAGGTGTTGCGCCTGCGCTCCCTGCGCCGGGCGACGGTGGTGGACCTGGACGAGCGGGTCATCGCCGTCAGCCGTCGCTTCCTGCCCTCCATCTCGCAGGGGGCCTTCGACGACCCCCGGGCGCGGGTCATCATCGGCGACGGGCTGGAGTGGGCGAAGCGCTTCCGCCGTCGCTTCGACGTGGTTATCGTTGACCTGACAGACCCCACCAGCGACGGCCCTGCCAACCCCCTCTACTCCGTCCCCTTCTTCGAGGACGTTCGCCGCGCCCTGCGCCCGCGGGGGGTGGTCTCGGTGCAGAGCGGCTCCTTGACCTATCAGGCCGACTGGGTGCGCCACCTGCGGGCTACCCTGTCGCGGGTCTTCCCCCACGTGCGGCTGCACACGGCCATGGTTCCGTCCTATCAGGCGGGCCTCTACGCCTTCCTGCTCGCCTCCCAGCGGCCGCTGCGGCGGCTGGGGCGGGCGGCCTTCCAGCGGCGCCTGCAGGAGGTGGAGGGGGCACCCCGCTATCTCTCCTACGAGGTCTATCTGGCGTCCATGGCCCTCCCGCCCTATCTGGCCGAGTCCCTGGAGGCGTCCTGAGATGGCGGCGAGGGAGCGTCTGCGCCTGGTCCATACCTCCGACCTGCACCTGGGGGCCATGTATGGGTCCTGGCACGGTCGCGACGGCGACCACGGCCTGCCCCTCCTGGAGCGGGTGCTCTCGGCGGCCAGCGACGAGGACGCCTACGCCCTGCTGCTGGTGGGCGACATCTTTGACAGCAACCGCGTGGGCGACGACCTGGTGGCGGCGGTGGCGCGCCTGCTGGTGGCCTGGGGGCGCCCGGCCATCTTCCTGCCCGGCAACCACGACTGCTACACGCCCGATTCGGTCTACCGGCGGCTGGAGCGGGCCTGCGCCGGTGCCGAGAACGTTCACGTGGTGCGCTCGCCCCAGGGGGAGACGGTGCGCCTGCCCCAGGCCGACCTGGCCGTGTGGGGTCGCGCCCATGTGGACTACAGCGACTGTCGCCCCCTCTGCGACCTGCCGCCCCGCGGCCCGGAGCGCTGGCAGGTGGCCATGGCCCACGGCCACTACGTGCGCGACAGCCGCGACCTGGGCCGCAGCTACCTGATCTTTCCAGAGGACATCGGCGCCACCGGCCGCGACTACGTGGCCCTGGGGCACTGGGACCTGCCCGCCGACGTGAGCGTCGGCGGGGTGGTGGCCGCCTACTCGGGCTCGCCCGCCCGCACCGGTCAGGTGCTGGTGGTGGAGCTGGGGGAGGGCGTCCGCTACCGTCCGCGTCCCCTCTAGCGGCGCCCGAAGCCCCTGGCCAGCTCCTCGGCGCTGAGCTGGAGCATCGTCGGCCGACCGTGGGGGCAGGTGTGGGGCACCTGCGCCTCCTCCAGCCGTCGCACCAGTTCGCGCATCTCTTCGGGCGAGAGGGCCTTGCCGGCGCGGACGGCAGCATGGCAGGCCACCGCCGCCGCCACCCGGTCCACGCCTTCGGGCGGACTGTCCTGGGCCATGCGGTCGAGGACGGCCAGGAGGGCCGCCGTCGGCTCCTCCTTCCCCAGCAGGGCAGGCACTGCCCTCAGCAGGTAGCCCCGCTGGCCGAAGGGCTCCAGCCGAAAGCCATTGACCTCCAGCGATTCGCGGGCCTCCCTGAGCAGCGCCTCCTGTGCCGGCGAAAGCTCCACCGGCACTGGCGCCAGCAGCCCCTGGGAGACAGGCTCGCTTCTCTGGCGTCGCGCCAGCACCTCTTCGTAAAGCACCCGCTCGTGGGCGGCGTGCTGGTCTATGAGATACATGCCGTCGGGCCCCTCGGCGACGATGTAGAGGCTGGCCACCTGCCCCACCACCCGCAGCAGGGGCAGGGCGCGGCGGGGGGTGGGCGACCGGGCCGGAGCCGTCGTCGGTGGCTCCCACAGGGCGCGGGGTGGCGGCGTCTCCGAGGGCGGTGGGGCGGGCGGCGCCGCCGCGGGCGACCTGGGCACGGGCGACCCCTCCAGCAGGGCGGCCCGCACCCCCCGGGCCAGGGCCGATAGGACGGCGTGCTCGTCCTGGAAGCGCACCTCGCTCTTGGCCGGGTGCACGTTCACGTCCACCGCCTCCGGCGGCAGGCGGATGTCCACCACCGCCAGGGGATGGCGGCCGCTGGGCAGCAGCCCCTGGTAGGCCTCGGCCAGGGCGAAGGAGAGGCGCCGGTTCTGCACCCAGCGCCGGTTGACGAAGAAGCTCTGATAGGCGCGGCTGGCCCGGGCCAGGTGGGGCGGCGACACCAGCCCGGCCACCTCCGCCCCCTCCTGTCGCCAGCACAGGGGCAGGAGGGCGGCCGCCACCTGCGCCCCGTAGACGGCGGCGACGGCATCGCGCAGGTCGCCGCTGCCCGGCGTGGCCAGGACGCTGCGACCGTCGGCCAGCAGCTGGAAGCGCACCTCGGGATAGGCCAGGGCGTAATGGGACACTACCTGGGCGATGAGTCCCCCCTCGCTGGCGGGGGAACGCAGGAACTTGCGTCGCGCCGGGTGGCGGGCGAAGAGGCGCCAGACGGTCACCACCGTGCCCGGGGCCATGCCCCGCTGCCCTCGTGCCACCGGTCGCCCCCCTTCCAGGCGCAGCCAGGTGCCCACCTCGGCCCCGGCGGGGCGCGAGGCCATCTCCACGTCGGCCACGGCGGCGATGGAGGGGAGCGCCTCGCCCCGGAAGCCCAGGGTGACGATGCGCTGCAGGTCGGCGGGGCCCGAAAGCTTGCTGGTGGCGTGGCGGGCGAAGGCCAGCTCCAGCTCCTCGGCGGGGATGCCGCAGCCGTCGTCGCTGACCCGCACCAGCTCCAGGCCGCCGCCCCTGATCTCGACGGCGATGCGGCGCGCCCCGGCGTCCAGGGCGTTCTCGATCAGCTCCTTGACGGCCGAGGCCGGGCGCTCGACCACCTCGCCGGCGGCGATGCGCGCCACCACCTCCGGCGCCAGCACACGGATGGGCATCGGCTAGCGACCGCCCGCCCTAGATGGCATCGGCCGCCTCCAGCTCGGCGATGGCCGTGACGGTGCGCTCCACCATGGCCATGGCCAGGGCAGCCCCGCGCTCGTTGGCCCAGTCGAGGCTGCCGCCGGCGATGACGGCGTAGACCAGGCAGAAGAAGGCACCTACCCGGAACTCCTGCAGGCACTGCTCGAAGCTGTAGTCGCGCACCCCGTGCTCCTGCAGGGTGCGGTGGTAGAGGCGCAGCAGGTCGAGGCCGTGGCGCCGCCGCAGGCCCACGTCCAGGCTGGTGCAGGTGAAGTAGGCCACGTCGAAGGTGGCCCGGCCGCGACAGGTGATCTGCCAGTCTATGACCGCCAGCGTGGGCCGGCCGCCCTCCTCGCTGAAGAACATGTTGTCCAGCCGGTAGTCGCCGTGCAGGACGGTGCGGGGCGGCTCGGTGAAGGAGTCCAGGATGGCCTCGATGTTCTCGCCCAGCTTGCGGGCGGCATCGGGCAGCCAGGAGGGGAGTCGGTCGGCGAAGCGCTCCCGGAACGGCTCCCACGACTGCACGAACTGCTCCTGGGCGGCCTTGTTCACCGGGTCGTTGACGTAGGGCATCCATTCCAGCTCGTCCAGGCGGGGGTTCTGCCACCAGGTGGCGTGGAGGCGGGCCGCCTCCCGCACCGCCAGCTCCGCCTCGGCCAGGCTGCAGGAGCCCACCTGGTCGCCCAGGCGACGGCCGGGGGCCAGGTCCTCGAGCAGCAGCACGTAATCGCCCCGCTCCAGGTCCATGGCGCTGTAGTAGCGTCGGGGCGTGGCGATGCCCACCCGCCCGGCCAGGGTCTCGTAGAAGCGGATCTCGCGCTCGTAGAAGCGGAACAGGTGGCCGATGTAACGGTTCTCGGGCACGGCGGCGGGGAACTTGGCCACCAGCGAGGCGGGGGCACCCTCCTCGGGCTGGTCGTAGCGGGGCCTGATGCGCAGCACCTGGCCGATGAGCCCCACCCCTTCGCTGATGGTCTCCGTCTCGAAGCCCGTCACCCGCGCCCGCTGCAGGACGCCGCCCTCGTGCAGGGCGTGCGTGAGCCAGTCGGCCGTGACCTCTTCGGGGCCTGCCGGGATGCGCAGCCGCGTCATGTCGCCCTCCCCTGCCTGTGCTACCTTAGCGTTTGCCTTATTATACGCCAGGGCGCGACGGGGGCGTGCCCGTCAGCCCCAGCCCCTCGCGCGCCCGCTGACGCAGCTCGTAGAGCCGGGTGATGGCCTCCAGGGGCGTGAGGGAGTCCACGTCGAGCGCGGCCAGCTCCTGCAGCAGCCCCAGGCCGTCGGCGGCCAGCGGCAGCTGCACCGCCGCCTCGCCGCGGCGGCGCCGACGGGAGGGGGGCGAGGCGTCCCGCCGCTCCATCTCCTGCAGGAGTTCCTGGGCGCGGGCCACCACCGGCCGGGGCAGGCCGGCCAGCTCGGCCACCTGCACCCCGTAGGAGCGGTCGGCGCCGCCGGGCAGCACCCGGTGCAGGAAGACGATACGTCCGCCCTCCTCGGCCACGGCCACGTGATAGTTGCGTACCCGCGGCAGGAAGGCGGCCAGGTCCACCAGCTCGTGGTAGTGGGTGGCGAAGAGGGTCTTGGCCGCCACCTCGGGGCGGTTGTGCAGGAACTCCACCACCGCCCGGGCGATGGCCATGCCGTCGTAGGTGGAAGTGCCGCGGCCGATCTCGTCGAAGAGGAGCAGCGAGCGCGGGGTGGCGCCGTGCAGCATGGCCGCCGTCTCCACCATCTCCACCATGAAGGTGGAGCGGCCGCCGGCGATGTCGTCGCTGGCGCCGATGCGGGTGAAGATGCGGTCCACCACCCCGATGCGGGCCTCGCGGGCGGGGACGAAGGAGCCCACCTGGGCCATGAGGACGATGAGGGCCACCTGCCGCAGGTAGGTGGACTTGCCGGCCATGTTGGGGCCGGTGAGGAGCATGATCTGGCAGCCGTCCCGCGACAGGTACGTGTCGTTGGGGACGAAGGCCCCTTCAGGCAGCATCCGCTCCACCACCGGATGCCGGCCGTCGCGGATGCGTATCTCGTCGCCGTCGTCCACCTGGGGACGGACGTAGCCGTAGCGGGCGGCGGCCTCGGCCAGGGCGCAGTAGACGTCCACCTCCGCCACCGCCCGGGCCAGGGAGAGCACCCGCCCCGTCCAGGCCGACACCTGGGCGCATACCTGCCGGAACAGTTCCCGCTCCAGGGCCTCCTGTCGCTCGCGGGCGTGCAGGATGCGGTATTCCAAGTCCTTTAGCTCCGGCGTCACGAAGCGCTCGGCCTCGGTGAGGGTCTGGCGGCGCTCGTAGTCGGACGGCACCAGGTGCAGGTTGGCCCTGGTGACCTCGATGTAGTAGCCGAAGACCTTGTTGTAGCCGACCTTCAGGGAGCGGATGCCGGTGCGCTCCCGCTCCCGCGCCTCCAGTTGGGCCAGCAGCCGCCGGGCGTCCCGCTGCAGCTCCCGCAGCTCGTCCAGCTCCTGCGAGAAGCCGGGGCGGATGATGCCCCCCTCCTCGAAGGAGCCCGAGGGGTCGTCGGCGATGGCGCGGGCGATGAGGTCGGCCACCTCCTGGCAGGGCGACAGGCGGGCGAGCATCTCCTCCAGGAGGGCGCGACAGCCCCTGGGCACCCGCTCCAGGTCGCAGTCCAGGGCCTCCTGCAGGGCGGGCACCAGCGAGAGGCCGCGGCCCAGGGCGGCCAGGTCGCGGGGCGAGGCCACCCCCGCCGCGGTGCGGGCCATGAGCCGCTCCAGGTCGGGCAGCCGCGCCAGCACCTGCGCCGTCCGTTCCCGTCGCAGCGCCGAGTCGAAGAATATCTGCACGCCGTCCTGCCGGCGGCGGATGGCGGCCACGTCCAGCAGCGGCTGCCCCAGCCAGCGGCGCAGCAGGCGGGAGCCCATGCTGGTGCGGGTCAGATCCAGCACCGAGAGCAGGGAGGCGCCGTCGTCGCCCCGCAGGGGGCGGAAGACCTCCAGGTTGCGGCGAGCGGCGGCGTCCAGCAGCATGTGGGCCCGGGGGCTGTAGACCTGCAGGCGCACCAGCCCCGACAGGGCGGAGCGCTGGTTCTCTTCCAGGTAGGCGATGAGGGCGGCGGCGGCGCGGGCAGCCAGGGGCAGCGCCTCCAGGCCCAGGGCATCGAGGCCCGGCGCGCCGAAGTGGGCCAGGAGCCGCTCGCGGGCCGACTCCGGGTCGTGGGCGTCGGCTGGGAGGGGCGAGACGCGCACCCCCTCGGGCGCCATCTCCCCCCGGCAGAGCAGCTCGGCGGGGCGGATGCGTTCCAGCTCTGTGGCGGCCTCATCGGCGGGTAGCTGGCAGCAGGCGAACTCGCCGGTGGAGACGTCGGCGTGGGCGATGCCGGCCTGCTCGCCCTCCAGCACCAGGGCGGCCAGGTAGTTGCTCTCCCGCTGGGGCAGAAGGGCCTCCTCCACCACCGTGCCGGGGGTGACGACCCGCACCACCTCTCTTGACAGCAGCCGCTTCCCCTTGCCGGGCGCCTCCATCTGCTCGCAGATGGCCACCTTGTGGCCGGCGGCGATGAGGCGGGCCAGGTGGGACTCCAGCGCGTGGTGGGGGATGCCGGCCAGGGGCACCCGCTTGCCCTTGCCCACCGGCCGGGAGGTGAGGGCGATGCCCAGCTCCCGCGCCACCACCTGGGCGTCGTCGTCGAAGGTCTCGTAGAAGTCGCCCAGCCGGAAGAGGACGATGGCGTCGGGGTAGCGACGCTTTATCTCCAGGTACTGGCACCGCATGGGCGCCTCGGCCACGTCGCGCCTCCCCTCTCTGGCCGCTATCAATAGCCTCCGCTGAGCCCCCCGTCGCCCGTCCGGCGTCCCTGCTGGCGGCGGGGCGCCTTTTTACCGCCCATTATAGGGCGACCGCCGCCCAGGGGTAACGGGCGCCCGCCGCCGTGTAACGGCCCCCCGTCTCGGGCGTCTCGTCTGCAGGAGGAGCTGCCGGGACACATGCGTTCTCTCGCCATCCCTTTGCCGCGTTCGGCCTGGCCGGCTGTCCTCCTCCTCCTCGGGCTGGCGTTGGCCGTGGCCATCGCCTGGCCGTCTCGCGAGGGCAGCGCCGACCCGTCCCGCCTGCTGGCCGCCGCCCGCGCCTCTCTGGCAACGGCGCCCAGGGCACCGGCCAAGCTCGATCCGGCCCTCCTCGCCCAGAGCGAAGGGGGCGAGACCGTCCGCGTGGTGCTGCGGTCGGCCCCCGGCGCTGGCGGCCAGGCGGCCGCCCTGGTGGAGTCCCTGGGCGGGACGGTAGAGGTGGCCGTCGGCGACTGGCTGCAGGCCCTGGTGCCACCGGCTGCCCTGGCTCCGCTGGCCCAGGCCCCCCTGGTACAGCGGGTGGACAGGCCCCTGCCCCTGGTCCACGACAGCGGGCCCGTCAGCGAGGGGTTCCGCACCATGGCCCTGCAGCCGGTGCCCCCCTTCCCGGGGGCGGGCAGCGGCGTCAAGATCGGCATCATTGACACCTTCGGCGACTACCAGCGGCTCGTGGGGAGCGAACTGCCCCCGCCCGAGCGACTGGTCTACCGCAGCTTTACCTCCTATCCGGGCCTCAACCGTCACGGCACGGCGGTGGCGGAGGTGGTCTACGACGTGGCGCCGGGGGCCACCCTGTATCTGGCCGAGGCCGTCTCCATCCCCGAGGTGCTGGCGGCGGTGGACTGGCTCCTGCAGCAAGGCGTCCAGGTCATCAACATGTCCATGAACGCCCCCTTCGCTCCTCCCAGCGACGGCAACGGTCTGGACGCCCTCACCGTGGAGAAGGCCGTCCGTCAGGGGGCGGTCTGGGTCAACTCCGGCGGCAACTTCGCCAACAAGCACTGGCTGGGCGACTGGCAGGACGCCAACGGCAACGGCCTGCAGGACTTCGCCCCCGGCAGCGACGTCAACCGCATGCTGGTGCCTGCGGGGCGGCCGGTGGGCTTCATGGTGGTGCTACGCTGGAACGACCCCTGGGGTGGGTCCTGCAACGACTACGACCTGACGGTGACCTGGAACGACCCCACCTACGGCCCCCAGGCCATCTCCGCCACCGCCACCCAGGACTGCAGCAGCGGCGCCCAGCCTCTCGAGGTGGCCACGGGCAACGCCGTCTCCGCCGACGGCACCCTGGCAGTGACCGTCAGCCGGCGGGGCAACGCCCAGCCCAGGCGACTGGAGCTGTTCGTGTGGGGTGGCACCCTGGAGAACAGCGTGCCCACCTACAGCGTGGCGCCGCCAGCCGACAGCGCCAACGCCCTGGCAGCGGGGGCGGCCGCCAGTTGGGATGCCAGCTTCCTGCAGCCCTACAGCGGCCGCGGCCCGGCCTGGACGGGTGCGGTGAAGCCGGACTTCGCAGCGCCGGACGTGGTCAGCACCGCCACCTTCGGGCCCATGGGCTTCGCCGGCACCTCCGCCGCCTCGCCCCATCTGGCCGGGGTCGTGGCCCTCATCAAGCAGGTCTACCCGTGGTGGGGGGTGGCGGAGATGCGGGCCTTCCTGCGCTCGCGGGCGCTGGACCTGGGCCCCGCCGGCCCCGACAACGGCTACGGCTACGGCCTGGTCTACATGGGTGGCGGCTCCCCCTTCGGGCCGCCGCCGGCACCGACCGCCGCCCTGCAACCCCTGGACAACGCCCGCGCCTGGGTGACCTGGGCGGCGGTGCCCGAGGCCACCACCTACCGCCTCTGCCGCAGCCCCTCTCCCGCCTTCGATGGCGGCATCGCCTGCACCGACCTGTCCGCCGACGGCTACAGCTTCGCCGTGGTGGACGTGCCCAGAGGCGACCTGGAGGCTCACTACTACCGCCTGGAGGCCTGCAACCCCTTCGGCTGCTCGGCACCGACGCCAGCAGGGGGTATTGTGCGGCGGCAGTGGCCGGACGCGACCGGTTGGGACTTCTACGCCACCGTCAGCACGTATGCTGGCTACACGATAGTCAAGGCGCGCAACCTGCGCGCGACCGGCAGCGCCGACCTGGAGCTCTACCAGGGGCTGCAGGGCTTCCCGGGCGCCCTGCTGCGTCACACCTGCGCCGGCCTGGCGCCGGGAGGCCAGTGCGAGGCGGTCTGGCCGGGCGGCGGCTTCGTAAGCGTGGCCCAGGCGCTGGGCCCCTGGCGGGTGGGCGGCGGCCTGCTGGCCCCCTGAAAGCCTGCAGGCGGCGCTCCGCGCCTGCGGATTCGTCTCCCTGAACTTCCCCGGCCTGCGAGGGATTCCCGACCGGGCGCACGAGCCCGTTACCCAGACAGCCGCGAGAGTTGTTGCCGTTATGGTTCGGCTGCCGCGACCGTCTAGCCGGTGTGGGCGTCCAGCACGGCGATGGCCTGCGGGGCCACTTCCTTGCAGGCGTGGCAGCGGATGCAGAGGCCCTGGTCTATGCGGTAGGCGCCGTCGTCCTTGACGATGGCCCGGGTGGGGCAGATGTCGGCCGCCCTGGGCAGGGCGTCGTCCTGGGCCACCACCTCGTAGCGCACCAGCCCGCGACAGGCCCTGGCCGGGCAGCGACGGTTCAGCAGGTGCTCGTCCAGCTCCTCGCGGAACAGGTCGAGGAGGGAGAGGATGATGGTAGGAGCGGCCTGGCCGTGGGCGCAGTTGGCGTTGCGCATGGCATCGGGCAGGAGGCGCATCAGCTCCAGGTCTTCGGGGCGGCCGCGCCCTTCGGCGATGCGCCGCAGTATCTCCAGCAGCCGCCGCGTGCCGGCGAAGCAGGTGGTGCAGCGGCCGCAGGACTCGTCCTCGGCGAACCATTGGAAGTAGACGGCCAGGTCCACCACGCAGCAGGAGTCGTCCAGCACCACCAGGCCGCCGGCGCCCATCAGCATGCCGATGTCGCGGAAGGGCTCCGGCTCCAGGGGAAGGCCGTCGTCGGCCAGGATGCGGGAGGCGGGGGCCACCCCCGACAGGGGCCCGCCGGGCTGGACGCCCTTGAGCCTACGTCCCTCGGGCGGGCCGCCCCCGGCCACCATGATGACGTCGCGCACCGGCGTGCCCAGGGGCACCTCCAGCACGCCCACCCGCCGCACCTGTCCCGACAGGCTGAACATCTTGGTGCCCTTGTTGCGCTCGCTGCCGACCGAGGCATACCAGGCGGCGCCGTGGCGCAGGATGAGGGGCGCGTTGGCGTAGGACTCGACGTTGTTGACGTTGGTGGGCCGGGCGAAGACGCCCGACTGGGCGGGATAGGGCGGGCGGATCTTGGGCATCCCCCGCACGTCCTCCAGGGAGGATATGAGGCCCGTCTCCTCGCCGCAGACGTAGCTGCCCGCGCCCCGCACCACCTCCAGGTCGCAGGAAAGGCCCGAGCCGAGGATGCTCTCGCCCAGGAGGCCCCGCTCGCGCGCCTGCTCCACCGCCCTGCGCATCCGCTCCACCGACAGGGGGTATTCGTCGCGGATGTAGATGTAGCCGTAGGAGGCGCCGGTGGCCCAGGCGGCGATGAGCATCCCCTCGATGAGGAGGTGCGGGTCGCCCTCCATCAGGTTGCGGTTGACGAAGGCGCCCGGGTCGCCCTCGTCGGCGTTGCAGATGAGGTATTTGGGGGAGCCGCGGGCCTGGCGCAGGAAGTCCCACTTGCGGCCGGTGGGGAAGGCGGCCCCGCCGCGACCCCACAGCCCCGCGTCCAGCACCTCCTTGATGACCTCTTCGGGGCTCATGGCCAGGGCCTTGGCCAGCCCCTCGTAGCCGCCGCGGGCGATGTAGTGGTCTATCTCCTCGGCGCCGATGTGTCCCACGTTGGCCATGAGCCGACGCACCTGCAGGCGCATCCAGTCGCTCTGGGCCAGGTCGGGCAGCCCCTCCACGGGCGTCCCCCGGTAGCCCTCCAGTCGCTCCTCCTCGGAGAGGACGACGCCCAGGGCCAGGTCGGGCAGCACCTTCGCCTCGCCCAGCACGGCGTCCAGCAGGCGCGGCACCTGGTCGGCGGTGACGCGTCCGTAGAGGACGCGGGGCAGGCCGGGCAGGTGCACGTCCACCACCGGGTCGGCGAAGCAGAGGCCCGGGCAGCCCACCACCAGCACGTCGGCGTCGGCGCCGCGACGGGAAAGCTCCTGGCGCAGGGCGGACAGGGTCTCGTCGGCGCCGGCGGCGCGAGTGCAGGTGGCGATGGCCACGCGGAAGAGGGGGCGCTTCGGTCGGGCCACCGCCTCCCAGGCGGGGCGGGCCACCTCCTGCAGCCGGCGATAGGCCTCCAGGGGGTCGGCCACGCTAGCCTCCCCGCGCCTCCCGCTTCAGCCGCCGCGCCAGCTCGATGGCGCCGGCGACGGTGAGGGGGCCGATGTAGCGCCCGCCCACCCGCACCAGCGGGGCCAGGTGGCAGGTGCCGTCGCACTGGACCAGGCGCAGGCCCAGGGCGCCGTCGGCGGTGGACTCGTTCATGCCGCAGCCCAGCTCGGCCTCCAGGGCCAGGCGGATGTTGCGGGAGCCCTTGAGCAGGCAGGCGGGGCCGCTGCACCACTGCACCTCCACCCTGGGGGGCGGCTCGGTGCGTATCTCCGAGTAGAAGGTGAGGACGCCGTAGACCATGGCCGGCGTCGTCTTGAACTTGCTGGCCAGGAAGGGGATGGCCTCTTTGGGGACGTAGCCCAGGTCGTGCTGGATGCGGTGCAGCGCCTCCAGCATCTGGGCGCGGTCGGGCTCGAGGTCTTCCAGCAGCGCCTGCACGCGGGCGACGACGCCGGTGTCGTCGGCGAAGAAGTCAACGGGAGTGAAGCGGGAGGCGTGGCGCGAGGTGAGTCCCATGGCCGCTCCCCCACATTGTAATTGTCTTCACCAAGGCCGGGCAAGGGCGGCGCCGCCCTTCTTCCCGCTGGCCTGGCGCCCTATACTGGGGCATGTGACGGCTGTGGACGGGTTGACGCGGGGCTGGCTGCGCAGCGGGCGCCTCTGGCTGGGGCTGGCGGGCACTGCCCTCTTCCTGGGCCTCTTCTTCGCCCGCACCGACCTGGGCGAGCTGTGGGACGCCCTCCGCGCCGCCGACTACCGCTGGGCCGTCCCTGCCGTGGCCCTCTGGTTCGTCTCGGCCTGGTTCCGCAGCCTGCGCTGGGGGCTGCTGCTGCGCCACCTGGCCCGCATGAGTGCCAGCGCCCTCTACCCGGTGTTGGTCATCGGCTACATGGCCAACAACCTGCTGCCCGCCCGCCTCGGCGAGGTGGTGCGGGCCTATATCATGGGCCAGCGCTATGGCCTGAGCAAGATGGCCGTGCTGGGCACCATCGCCGTCGAGAGGCTGCTGGACGCGGTGGTGCTGCTGGTGCTGATGACCGCGGCCGCCGCCTTCGTGGGGCTGGAGGGGCACCTGCGGGCGCTGTCGCTGGCAGCGGCGGGGCTGGTGCTGGGCGGGGCCGCCTTCCTGCTCTGGGCGGCCTCCCACCGCGGAGCTGTGGAGCGCGCTTTGGGCTTCCTGTTGCGACCCCTGCCCCCGCGCCTGGCGACCCGCCTGCAGGGAGCGGTGGACGCCTTTCTGGAGGGGGCGGGCGCCCTGCGCTCGCCCATGGTGCTGGCGGGGGTGGCCCTGTGCGGGCTCATCGCCTGGTTGCTGGAGGCGTGCATGTATTACCTGGTGGGGGTGGCCTTCGACCTGGGGGAGGGCTTCGCCGTCTACCTGGTGCTGGCCGGGGCGGCCAACTTAGCCATCACCGTGCCCTCCACATCGGGCGGGGTGGGCCCCTTCGAGTGGGCCTCCCGGGAGGTGCTGGTGGCGGTGGGGGTGGCCAGCGGCGTCGCCTCGGCCTACGCCCTGGCCCTGCACGGCCTGCTGCTGCTGCCCGTCATCGTCGTCGGGCTGCTCTTCCTGTGGGGCATCCAGCTGGCGCCGGCGGCGGTACTGGCCCGGGCCGAGGAGGCGAGGGCGGAGGTGCGCGAGTGAACGAGGGAAGGCGGCGCATCGTCGTCATCGGCGGCGGGGTGGCGGGGCTGACGGCTGCCTATCGCCTGCTGCAGCGGGGCCACGAAGTCCACCTCTACGAGGCGGGGCCTGAGTGGGGGGGACTGGTGCGGACGTTCACGCTGGGCGGCGGGCGCCTGGAGTGCTTCTACCACCACATCTTCACCACCGACACCACCATCGTGGCCCTGTTGCAGGAGCTAGGCCTCTCGCCGCGGCTCGTCTGGCGCGACTCCAAGGTCGGCATCTACTATCAGGGGCGCCTCTACCCCTTCGTGACCCCCATAGACCTGCTCCGCTTCACTCCTGTGGGGCTGGTTGACCGGCTGCGGCTGGGGCTCATGGGCCTCTACCTGCGCCGGCAGCGGGACGGCGAGCGCTTCCTGCGCGTCACCGCCCGCCAGTGGGTGTCGCGCTTCGCCGGCGAGCGCAACTGGCAGGTGGTCTGGGGGCCCCTGTTTCGGGGCAAGTTCGGCGACATGGGCGACCAGGTGAGCATGATCTGGCTCTGGAACAAGGTGCGCCTGCGCTTCTCGTCGCGTCGGGGCGGGCCGCTGCAGAAGGAGGTGCTGGGCTACCTCCTGGGCTCCTTCGGCCTGCTGGTGGACGAGCTGGTGGCCCGCGTTCGCGCCCTGGGCGGGCACCTGCACGCCTCGTCGCCGGTGGAGCGGGTGGTGGTGGAGGACGGCCGCGCCACCGGCGTCCGCCTGGCCGACGGCTCCTTCCTGCCCGCCGATGCGGTGGTGGCGACGGTGGCCAACCGCATCTTCCTGCGCCTGGTGCCGGAGGTGCCCCCGGACTACGCCGCCCTCTGCCAGGGCATCCCCTACCAGGACGCCCTTTGCCTGGTGCTGGCCCTGCGCCGCCCCCTGACCCGCTTCTACTGGCTGAACATCAACGACCGCGGCTTCCCCTTCCTGGCGCTGGTGGAGCACACCAACTTCATCGGCCCTGAGAACTACGGCGGGCACCACGTCCTCTACATCTCCAACTACCTGGAGAAGGGGCACCGCTACTTCGATCTGAGCGAAGAGGAGCTGTGGCGCGAATACCGTCCCTATCTGGCGCGCATCAACCCCGACTTCGACGACTCCTGGGTGGTGGAGCGCTGGCTGTTCAAGGGGCCCGATGCCCAGCCCGTCTTCACGGTGGAGAACGCCGGACGGGTGCCGCCCCACCGCACGCCCATCGCCGGACTGTATCTGGCCAACATGTCCCAGATCTTCCCCGAGGACCGGGGCCAGAACTACAGCATCCGCCTGGGGGAGCAGGTGGCCGCCCTGGTGGCCCAGGACCTGGCCGCCGTCTCTGCTTATGTCATCTAGGGGTGGGGACGACGAGGGGGAAGAAGGCCAGCTCGTCCACCGACCCGCACCAGGGGCAGCGCACCCAGACGCCTTCCTGCCGGTTCACGGGCGCCGGCGGCACCCGGTCGCGCAGGTAGCGGCCCCAGTTCTCCCAGGTGGAAGGCCGCCCCAGGCCACGGACGAAGTCCAGGATGGCGTCGCCCAGCTTGGGGCGGGCGATGTCGCGGTAGACCTCCGGGAACCACCAGCGCAACGGATAGCGGTAGGGCGGCATGTAGGCCCCCTGGTAGGGCTGCATCAGGCCGGCGTTCTCGTAGGCCAGTATCACCACCGCCCCCTGGGGCGGCTGGGTGAAGCCCTGGGTGGGGCTGACGTAGCGCAGGTTGCGGTAGTCGCGCAGATACCATTGCCAGGGCCAGGCGTAGGTGGTGTCCACCACCAGGGGCAGGTCGCGCCCCAGCCCCGTCTCCGCGGCCAGGCGAGCGATGCGGCCGGCCACGTCGGGCACCGCCGGCGACGTCTGGGTGTAGACGAGCAACTCGCGGGGCACGTCGCCGTTCTGGAAGGAGGCGGTGATGCCCGTCTTGACGCCGAAGAGGAGCAGGGGCGCCAGGGCGGCCAGCGCCACCGCCGTGGCCATCCGCCCGGCCAGCAGCGGCAGCAGGCCGACGGCGGCCGCCGCTCCCACCGCGACGGCCCGGGCCTCGGCCGGCCAGGGCATGTAGACGGCGAGGCCGGCGCCCAGGGCCATGGCCGCCGCCCCCCACAGCAGGCGCAGGCGGGCGCCGCCCGCCCAGGCCCGCGAGAGCATCCGCCCCAGGGCGTATCCGGCCAGCAAACAGAGGGGCAGCGCCAGGTGGGTGGTGAGCCAGGGCATCTTCTCCCCCATGAGGGAGTAGGCGAAGATGGCGCCCCCCAGCCAGAAGCACAGGAAGCGCTCGAAATGGTTGCCCTGCAGGGTGACGTAGAGGGCCAGGCCGGCGATGGGCACCAGGAAGGCCAGCCGGTCGTGCCCTAGCGACGGGTCGTAGCCCTTGGCGCCGAAGAAGGCCAGCAGCGAGAAGGCAGCGATGGCCGTCAGCAGCCAGGAGGTGGGCCCGCCCCGCAGGCAGTGGTAGAGCAGGGCCAGGCCGCCCACCAGCAGCGGCAGGTATTCGTAGGCGGGGAGCACCACCAGGTAGTAGTAGTCGGGCTGGTCGCCGCGGCGGAAGCTGTGCTGGGCGATCCAGTAGTCCAGGGAGCCCCAGATGCCCGAGGCGAAGCCGTCGCTGTTGGTGAAGAAGGTGGTGTAGAGGAGGACGTAGGGCACGTAGAAGGCGGCGGCCGCCAGCAGCCAGCGTCGCCGGTCCCAGGCCACTCCCACGGCAGCCGTAGCCAGGAGCAGCGCCACCACCGTGGCCGTGGCGATGGCGTATTCCAGCGTCACGCCCCGGAACCAGAGGAACCGCTCCCAGAGCAGCCGCGACAGCCGCTCCTCGTCCAGCCCCAGGGCGGAGAGGGGCATCTGGATGCCGGGGGCGAACTGGGGCGCCGCCAGGGTGCCCAGCACCAGCATCAGGTCGGCGGCCCGGTGCCAGTCGCTCAGGCCCCAGCGCTCCCGCAGGCGGCGGGTGAAGGGCCACAGGGCCACCGTCGCCCAGGCGAAGGCGATGAAGAAGGCCAGCGCCAGCCCCGACCCCAGGCCGTTGAGGCGCCTGCGCTCCACCACCTGCTCCCAGAAGTGCTGGGCCAGCCACAGCTCCAGGAAGAGCAGGAAGATGGCCAGGTGGATGTAGGTGGTCTCCATGGTGGCGAAGCCCAGCCCCAGCACCAGCGCCGCCAGCAGCAGGTAGAGCTCGCCACCGTCGTCCAGGTAGCGCCAGAGGCAGGCCACCAGCGCCAGGGTCAGGAAGGCGATGAGCATGTCGTCGCGGTTGAAGCGGCTGAAGTAGACCAGCACCGGCGACAGGGCGATGAGGACGCCCGTCGCCAGCGCCCCCGTCCGCCCCAGGCGCTGGCGCAGGGCTAGGGGCAGCAGCACCAGCGCCGACCCGACCAGGGCAGTGGGTATGCGGGCGGTGTAGTCGCTGGCGCCGAAGAGCAGATACGAGAGAGCGGTGAGGAAGAACTTCAGCGGCCCGTGCATCATGGGCAGGTGCTCGTAGCTGCCGTCGCGATAGAGCAGGTAGGAGAAGAAGGCGTGCAGCGTCTCGTCGTGGTGAAGGGCGCGGGAGCCGAGGTCCCACAGGCGCAGGCCCATGGCGGCGGCCAGGGTGGCCGTCCAGGCCAGCGCCTCGGCCGAGACCCGCACCCTGACGGCCAGGGCGCGTTCCAGCGCCGGCGCCGGTGGCGCCAGGGCCGCCTCCTGCCTCATGGCGTTCTCACCATCACTTGCACGGACAGATCGCGGGAGGGGCCGTAGGGCTCCCGCAGCAGCAGCCAGCGCCAGAAGCGCAGGCCGTCGCTGTCCCAGCGCCAGTCGCGGGCCACGGCCGTGGGGCCGCCGTGGAGCGAGAAGCCCCGCGGCGTCGCCTCCCCCGCAATAGCTATGTATACGCTCGACTGGGGCGGCGGGTCGCCCACCGACAGGGGCAGGTGGCGAAACTGCCAGCCCAGGAGGTCGGCGGCGGCGGGCGAAAGGGCCAGAGGCATCTCGGGCGTGGGCGCCTGGGGCAGAGAGCGTTCAATCTGGCCGGCGCCGAAGGTGTAGCGGGCGCCCAGCAGCGGCTCGGCGCCGCCGTGGAAGCCCACTGCCCACAGCGAGTGGGGCCAGAAGGCCACCGCCAGGCCCGCCACCGCCAGGGCGAGGGCGGGGGCCATCCCTGCCCGCCACCAGCGCCAGCCCAACCACACGCCCCACGTCAGCGCCACGGCCGCCAGCCAGGCGCCCCACGCCTCCGCTGCCGAGACCCGGGCGAAGGGCCGCGACCACAGCGTCCAGAGGATGCCCATGGCGCCGAGGCAGGCCACCGCCAGCACCGTCAGCGGCCAGGAACGGCGCAGGTCGGCCCAGGGCAGGCAGTCCAGGCCCCAGGCCACCGCCCGCGCGCCCAGGCAGGCGAGGGGGATGACCACGGCCAGCAGCGCCCCCTCATGCACGCGGGTGCCAGCGAGCACCAGCAGCAGGGCGGGCGCCAGCCAGCACAGCGCCAGCCGCTCCCACGGCGCCAGCGCTGCCAGCCCGCCCTGGCGCCAGATGCGCCCCAGCAACAGGGCAGCGCCTCCCAGGCCCAGCAGCGTCAGCGGCCAATCGTAGGCCAGGAGTGAGACCAGGGGCAGGGCGGGCGAGTCGGCGCGGGGGAGGGCGAACAGGTCGGCCCAGAGACGCGGCGCGGCCAGCGCGCTCTGCGCCCCCGCCCCCCAGTGGACGGCGCTCAGCAGCACCCCGGGCGCGAGGCCCAGGGCCAGCGCCCAGGCCCAGCGTCGCAGGGAGGCCCTCGCTGCCGCCCACGCAGACTCGTCGGCCCAGGCGGATGTGGCCAGGAAGAGGACGCAGGCGAGAAGCCCGGTCATCCCCACGGCGTCGGTGCCCAGGCAGAGGCCGGCAGCCTGCCCCACGGCCAGCAGGGACGCGGGCTGGGGGCGCTGCCAGGCCCGCAGCAGGGCCGCCCCCAGCAATACGGCCAGCAGGCCCCCCAGGGCGCCGGGCAGCGCCGTCCGCGACGCAGCCAGGGCCGGGGGCGAGAAGGCGACCAGGGCAGCGGCGAGAAAGGCCACGCCCCTTCCCCCCGGCCGCGCCAGCAGATACACGGTCGGCACCAGCAGCGCCCCGGCCAGGGCGGACACCAGCCGCGCCCAGCCGTCGCCGTCGGCACCGGCGCGGAAGAGATAGGCGGTAAGGACGGAGGTGGCGTCGGCGGCCCATCCGGGCGGGCGGACGCCCTGGGCGGCTGCCCAGGCGGGGAAGGCCTGCGCCGCCTCCCGCACCGTCAGGGAAAAGGCGTCCAGTCCAGCCAGGCGCAGGGCGGCGCCCCCGGCCACCACCGCCGCCAGCAGCAGGGTGCCCAGAGGCACCTCCAGGACCGGTGCGCGGGCGGGCGCCAGCGGCGGGGCGGGTATGGCCGAGGCGGGGTCGGCCCTGCCCCCGGGGCGCTCCGGCCGCCGGGACAGGGGTCGGGGGGGCCTCACGTTGCCAGGAGGCTTTCCACGAACTCCTGCGGATCGAAGGGGGCCAGGTCGTCGGGGCCCTCGCCGGTGCCCACGAATAGCACCGGCAGCCCCAGCTCGTGACAGATGGGGAACACCACCCCCCCTTTGGCGCTGCCGTCCAGCTTGGCCAGGAGCACGCCGGTCACGCCGACAGCCTCGCTGAAGTAGCGCGCCTGCTGCACCGCGTTCTGGCCGGTGGTGGCGTCCAGCACCAGCAGCACCTCGTGGGGCGCCGAGGGGATGCGCCGCTGCACGACCCGGTGCACCTTACGCAGCTCTTCCATGAGGTTGGTCTTGGTGTGCAGGCGACCGGCCGTGTCCACGATGACCACGTCGGCGCCGCGGGCCTCGGCCGCGGCCAGGGCGTCGAAGGCCACTGCCCCCGGGTCGGCGCCCTGCTGGTGGGCCACCACGTCCGCCCCCACCCGCTCGCCCCACTGGCGCAACTGCTCGATGGCGGCGGCGCGGAAGGTGTCGGCAGCGCCCAGCACCACCTTCATCCCCTGGCTGCGGAAGGCGTGGGCCAGCTTGCCGATGGAGGTGGTCTTGCCGGTGCCGTTGACCCCCACCACTAGGATGACGGCCGGCCGGGGCCAGGGGCCCTCGCTGCCCCAGAGCTGGCCCCGGGGCGGCCCCACGTCCAGCACCGCCACCAGTTCGTCCTTCAGGGCAGCCAGGGCGGCCTCGGGGGCGGCGATGCCCTCCCGCCGCACCCGCTCCTGCAGCCGCTCCAGGACGAAGGCGGTGGTGGCGGCGCCCACATCGGCGGCCAGGAGCGTCTCCTCCAGCTCCTGCCAGAGGGAGTCGTCCAGCCCCCGCTGGAAGAGGGCGCCCAGACGGGAGAACCAGGCACGACGGGTCTTCTCCAGCGCCGGGCCGGTGCGGGGAGCGCGACGGCCGAACAGCCTCAGCATGGGCCTTCTGCAAGAAGGATAGCAGGGCCTCAGTGGCGGGTCAAAAAAGGCCCGCCTAGCCCGCGGCCACGTCGCTCAGGCGCAGGGAGATGACCCGCGAGGCCCCGTCGGGGCCCATGGAGATGCCGTAAACGGCGTCGGCCGCCTCGATGGTCTTGCGGTTGTGGGTGACGACGATGAACTGGATCTGGCGCGATAGCTCCCGCAGCCCCTGGGCGAAGCGGACCACGTTGGCCTCGTCCAGCATGGCGTCGGCCTCGTCCAGGACGCAGAAGGGGAAGGGGTTGGCATCCAGCAGGGCGAAGAGGAAGGCCAGGGCCGTCAGCGCCCGCTCTCCCCCCGAGAGCTGGTTCAGGGTGCGGACGCGCTTGCCCGGCGGCCGGGCGCTCATCTCCACCCCGGGCTCGGGGCCATCGGTCAGGCGCAGGCGCGCCTCGCCGCCCGGGAAGAAGGAGGCGAAGTAGCGGGCGAAGCCCTGGGCCACTGCCTGGAAGGTCTCGTGGAAGCGCCGCTCCAGGAAGCGCTCCATCTCCTCCAGGGCCCGCTGCAGGGCGGCCTCGGCCGCCTCCAGGTCGGAGAGCTGGGCGGCCAGGGCGTCGTGCCGCTCCCTGAGCTGACGGAACTCGGCCTCCGCCTCCAGGTTCACCGACCCCAGACGCCGTAGCTGGGCGCGGAGCCGCTCGATGCGCTCCTCCAGGCCCTCGGGCACCTCAGTCGCTGGCGGCGGGGGCAGGGCGTCGGGGTCGTAGCCGTCGGCGCGGGCCTTGTGGGCCAGCGACTCCACCTCCGACTGCCAGTAGCGGACGTCGGCCTCGGCCTGGGCCAGGGCGCGCTCGGCGGCGATGAGCCGCTCCTGCACCCCCAGCAGCCGCTGGCGCGCCTCCTGTTCCCGCGCTTCCGCCGCGGCTATGGCCTCGCGCGGCGGCCCGGCTCTGGCCGCCGCTTCCAGGTGGCGTCGCGCCTCCTCCAGACGCCCCCGCAGGTCGGACAGCGTCCCGGCCAGGCGCTCCCCTTCGGCCTGCGCCTGCGCCAGCTGGGACTCCTTGGCCGCCGCCCGCTCCTCCAGGCGCCGCCGCGCCTCCAGTCGTCGCTGCCCCTCTTCCTGGAGGGAGCGCAGCTCGCCCTGGACGGAGGCCAGGCGGGCGCTGGCGCTGCGGACGGCCTCCAGCGCCTCCTGCCGCCGCTGCGCCGCCGCCTCCAGGGAGGGTTGCAGGCGGGCAGCGATGGCCTCGGCCTCGCGGGCCTCCTGCGTCAGCTGGGCAGCCCGCTCCTCCAGGGCCTGGGCCTCTTGCAGGGAGGCGGCCTCCTGCTCCCGCAGGCGGGAGAGGGAGGCCATGATGCCCCGCATCTCGCCCTTGAGCTGGGCCAGGCGCGCCCGCTGCTGGGCAGCCGCCTCCCGCAGGCGGGCCCGCTCCTGCTCCAGCGCCGCCATCTGGCGGCGGAGGGAGTCCAGCAGGCCGTTGCGCTCCTCCAAATGGGTGCGCAGGCGGGCCAGTTCCCGCTCGCCCACGTCTATGAGGGCGTTGAGACGCTGGACCTCCTTGCTCACGTCCTCGCTGTCCCACTCCAGGCGCACGGTGAACTGACGGGTGTGCTGGCCCTGGCCGGCGCTGATGGCCCCCCAGGGGTGCAGGACGATGCCGTCGAGGGTGACGACGGTGCCCAGGCCGCGGCGGGCCATGCGCCGTCCCGTCTCCAGGTCCTCCACGACGATGACCCGCCCCAGGAGGGCCTCCACCAGGCGGCGGTAGCGGGGCTCGCAGCGCACCAGTTGGGCGGCGACGCCCACCACCCCCCGCTCCCGCGACAGGCTGAGGGGGTAGACGGGCTGCAGGCCGTCCATGGGCACCAGGTAGCTGCGCTCTCCCCCGCGGGCGGCTATCTCCTGGGCAGCGGCCAGGGCGTCATCGCTCCGGGCCACCAGCAGCGCCCGCAGCCAGTCGCCCAGGGCCGCCTCGATGGCCCGCTCCAGGCCCTTGGGCACCTTCAGCACCTGGAAGAGGGCGCCCTCCGTCCCGGGCACCCGCACCGCGCCCTCCGCCTCGGCCGCAGAGCGCAACTGCCGCTCCAGGTCCTGGACGAACTGGAGGCGGGAGCGCATCTCCTCCAGTTGGGCGCGGCGCTGGGCCTGATTGGACTCGATCTGCCCCACCTGGGCCGCCACCTGCCGCGCCTCTCGCTCCAGCTGCGCCGCCTGTTGCGACAGCTCGCGCACCTGGGCAGCCAGGGCCTCGTCCTGGCGCGCCAGCTCGCGCAGGGCGTGGACGACCTGGGCCAGCCTGCGCACCGTCGTCTGGCGTTGCTCCTGCAGGGACTGCATCTGGCGGTTGCCGCCGCCGCTGGCCGAGCGCAGGCGTGTGGCGCGAGCGGCGGCGTCCTGGGCGGAGGCGCGCAGGGCCTCGGCTCGCTGGCGGGCCACCCGCGCCGCCTCGGAAAGCTCCCGCCACTCCTCCTCGGTCTGACGGAGCCCCTCCTGCGCGCGCGTCATCTCCTGCTGCAGCGAGGCCAGGAGGGCCTGCAGCGACCGGCGGCGGTCGTCCTCGTCCTCGGGCCAGGGGGAGGCGGTCAGCTCCTCGCGCAGCGAGCGCACCTCCTCGGCCAGTTCGCGCTGGCGGGCCGCCAGCATCGCCTGGCGCTGCTCGGCCAGGGCCAGCTCCTGCTCCAGGCGCTGGACGGCCTCGCGCCGTCTGGCCCTCTCCTCGGCGGCGGCCTGGGCCTGGGCGCGCAGCGCCTTCACCGCCTCCGCCGCCCGCGAAAGCTCCTCGGCGCAGGCGCCCGACTCCCGCCTTCGCTCCGCCTCCTCCCGCTGGGCCTGGTCGAGCCGGCGGCTGGCATCGGCCAGGGCCCGTCGCGAGCGCTGCCAGGCGTGGGCATACCAGAGGGCCAGCGCCTCGGCCAGCTCCGCCGAGAGCCGTTGCTGCTCGGCGGCGCGACGGGCCTGTCGTTCCAGCTGCGAGAGGCGCGGGGCCAGTTCCCCCAGCACCAGCCGCAGCTTCTCCATGCTCTCCCGCGCTCGCCCCAGTCGCGAAGCCCCCTCCTCCAGCCGCAGCCGGTAGCGCTGGACATCGGAGGCCTCCTCGATAAGCTGGCGGCGGTCTTCGGGGCGCATCTGCAGGAAGCTCTCCACCAGCCCCTGGCCGATGAAGGCGTAGGAGGCGCCGGTGGAGCCGACCATACGTAGCAGCAGCTCCTGCACGTCGCGGTGGCGGGCGCGGCGGCCGTTGAGCAGGTAGTCGCTCTCGCCCCAGCGGTAGGCGCGGCGGGAGATGGAGACCTGGCTGCGGCCGTCGTGACCGCCGATGCCGTCCAGGACGATGGTCACCTCGGCCTTCTCGGCCGGCGGGCGAGTGCGGGAGCCGACGAAGATGACCTCTTCCAGCTTGCGGGCGCGCAGGGCGCGGCTGGAGGACTCGCCCAGCGCCCAGCGGAGGGCCTCGACGACGTTGGACTTGCCGGAGCCGTTGGGCCCCACCACGGCGGTGATGCCGGGCCCGAAGTCGAAGACGGTGCGGGCGGCGAAGCTCTTGAACCCGGAGACCTCGAGGCGGCGCAGGAACATGGGCTAGCTGGCCCTGGAGAGGGTCTGCAGGGCCTGGCGTGCCGCCTCCAGCTCCGCCTGCTTTTTGCTCCGACCCTGTCCCCGCCCCAGAACCTGCTCGCCCAAGACCACCTCGACGGTGAAGGTCTTGGCGTGGTCAGGCCCTTCGGCCTCCACCACCCGGTATCGGGGTATCTGGTGCCAGCGGGCCTGCACCACCCGCTGCAGCTCCGATTTGCTGTCCACCACCGGCTGGCCCGCCGCCAGCCGCTCCAGTTCCGGCCCCAGGAGGCGCATGACCAGCCGCCTGGCTGCCTCCAGGCCCCCGTCCAGATACACGGCGCCGATGACCGCCTCCAGCGCCCCGGCCAGGTTGGAGGGGCGCTTCCTCCCCCCGGAGAGGTCTTCCCCCTTGCCCAGCACCAGGTAGCGGCCCAGGCCGATGCGCTCGGCCACCGCCGCCAGGGTGTCCCAGCGGACGACATGGGCGCGCATCTGGCTCAGTTCGCCCTCGCTGCTGTCGGGGAAGAGGCTGTAGAGGTGTTCGGCCACGGCCAGGTTGAGGACGGCATCGCCCAGGAACTCCAGGCGCTCGTTGTCGCGGACGCCCCGCTCCTTGACCTCGTTCAGGTAGGAGCGGTGCACCAGGGCCTGCTGCAGGAGGGCAGGCTCCCGCATCTCCAGGCCCAGGGCGGCCGCCAGCTCTCGCCAGTCCCTGGCCATGTCCGTCCAGGCAAACTATATCGTCAAAACTGGCCTTTACGGGCCCGGAAGGGCCAAGGGAAGCCCAAAAAACCAGCTTTGACGGCTGCCATGATAGGCCCCGAGATGAGCCTTGTCAAGACCAGGATATAATTTCTCGGGGCGGACGGTGCAAAAGGCAAACTTGACGCAAAAATTATGGGAGCGGCTCTCCCCGGCCCAGGCCCGCGCCCTGGCGGCGCTGCTCGACCTGGCCGCTGACGCGCCCCTCTACCTGGTGGGGGGCGCCGTGCGCGACCTGGCCTTGGGGCTTCCCAGCATAGACCTGGACCTGGTGCTGGAGGGCGACGCCCCCGCTTTGGCGGCGGCGCTGGCCGCGGCCCTGGACGCCCGCGTCGTGGCCCACCGGCGCTTCGGCACCGCCTCCCTCCGCGGCCGCGACTTCCACCTGGACCTGGCCACCGCCCGCGCCGAGAGCTACCCGCGTCCGGGCGCCCTGCCGGTGGTGCGCCCGGCCACCATCGCCGAGGACCTGGCCCGCCGCGACTTCACCATCAACGCCATGGCCCTGGGCCTGGCCGGCCCCCGCCGGGGGGAACTGCTGGATCCCCACGGTGGCATGGCCGACCTGCAGGCGGGCCTGGTGCGCGTCCTGCACGAGGGCAGCTTCCGCGACGACCCCACCCGCATCCTGCGGGCCGCCCGCTACGCCGCCCGCCTCTCCTTCCGCATCGAGGAGAAGACCCTGGCCTGGCTGCACCGCGACCTGCCTTACCTGGACGCCATCAGCGGCGCCCGCCTGCGCCAGGAGCTGCTGCGCTGCCTGCGGGAGGAGCGACCCGAGGACGTGCTGCTGGTGCTGTCGGAAATGGGCGTCCTGCGCCGCCTGCATCCGGCCCTGTCCTTCGATGCGGCCGCCGCCGGTGCCCTGGCCCGGGCCAGGAGGGAGGCCGGGCGCGAGGTGAGCCCCCTGCTCTCCCTGGCCGTCATGGGTGCCCGCCTGAGCGAGGGGGAGGCGGCGGCGCTGGCCTCGCGCCTCGCTCTGACCCGGGCCGAACGGCAAGTGCTGCTGGCCATGCCCCGCCTGCGCGCCCTGACCGATGCCCTGGCCGCGCCCGACCTGCTGCCCAGCCGCGCCTGCGCCCTGCTGGAGGGCCTGCCCGTGCCTTCCCTGTGGGCCTTCGCCTTCACCGCCCCGCGGCCGCTGGCGCGGGAGCGGGTCGTCCTCTACCTGCGGGAGTGGCGGCGACGGCGTCCCCACCTCACCGGCCGCGACCTGCTGGACATGGGGGTGCCGTCGGGCCCCGAGCTGGGCAGGCTGCTGGCCGAGCTGCGCGACGCCTGCCGCGATGGTCGCGTCCGCAGCCGCGAGGAAGAGGTGGCGCTGGTGCGGTCGCTGCTGGCGGCGGGCACCTAGCCCTCGGCCGGAGGCGCCGGCTGCTATACTGGAACTGCGGCATGGAAGAGTCGCTCTGCGTCGTCTGCGGTCGGCCTTTGCTGGCCGAGACCACCGCCTACTGCAACGGCTGTGGCCAGCCCTTCCACTTCAGCCACAGCGCCGGCCCCGCCGAGGACGACTGCGGCCAGGCGTGGGTGCACATGCAGTTCCTGACCCTCGAATTCGGATGCAACGTCTGTCTGGGAAAGTCGCCCGGCGTCGAGCCGCCGGTGGGCCTCGCCCACTGACGGGCGGCGTCTGTCCCGTCTGCGGCCTGGCGGTGGCCGCGGGCGAGGGGGTCTACTGCTATCTGTGCGGTCGGCCCTTCCACCTGACGCGGGAGCGCGCCTGCGGACACGCCCTGCCAAACCCGTTGGCCTGCTGCGGCCTCGTCCACCTCTGCCGGCCCTGCGCCATCGCGGTGGGCCGCGAGGCGCCGCCGGTGACGGCGCCGTAGCGGGCCTCGCCGTCGCTCACGCCTCGGCGAAGCGCCCCAGCAGGGCGGCCACCGCTTTGGCCCCGCGCAGAAAGTCCTCCACCCGTACGTTCTCGTCGGGGGCGTGGATGCGTGAGTCGGGGTAGCCCACGCCGAAGTCGAACACTGGCATGCCCAGGCCGTGGGCGAAGGGGTAAAGAGGGCCGGTGCCGGCCATGGAGGGCACCACCACCGGCTCCTTGCCGTAGACCTCCCGCAGCACCTCCCGCGCCAGCCCCACCAGCGGGTGGGAGATGGGCGTGCGTGCGGGCCGCTCGCCCGAGAGGCGGCGCACCTCCACGTCCTCGAAGCCCTGTTCGTGCAGGTGGCGCTGCAGCTTCGCGAAGATGTCATCGGGGTCCTGGTCGGGTACCAGGCGGAAGTCCATCTTGGCCAGCGCCTGGGCGGGCAGCACCGTCTTGGGGCCGGGGCCGGTGTAGCCGGCGCCGATGCCGTCCACGGTGGCGGTGGGCTCGAAGATGTGGCGCCGCCGCACCTCCGCCCCCGTCGCGGCGCCGACGAAGGCCCTGGCGCCGTAGGCCCGGAGCGTCTCTTCCTCCTCGGCAGGCATCGCCTCCACCGCCGCCAGCTCCTCGGGCGTGGGCGGGCGCACGGCGTCGTAGAAGCCGGGCACCAGCACCCGCTCGTCGGGCCCCTTGATGCTGGCCAGCGCCCAGACCAGCCGCCAGGCGGCGTTGGGCAGGACGGTGCCCCAGGAGGAGTGGGCGTCGCGGGCCAGGGAACGCACCGCCAGCTCCACGTAGAGGAGCCCTTTCACCCCCAGGGTGAGCTGGGGGCGGCCGTCCCAGGTGACGCCACCCCCCTCCCAGAGGCAGGCATCGGCCTGCAGGAGGTCGCGGTGGCGGGCCACGAACTCCTCCATGTGGGGGCTGCCGATCTCCTCGTCGCCCTCGATGCAGAACCTGACGTTGCAGGGGAGGCCGCCGCCGGCCTCCTGCCAGGCACGGATGGCCCACAGCCGGGCGACGATGTTGCCCTTGTTGTCGGAGGCGCCGCGGCCGTAGAGGCGCCCCGCCCGCAGGGTGGGCCGGAAGGGGGGCGACGACCACTCCTCCAGCGGCTCCTCGGGCTGCACGTCGTAGTGGTCGTAGAACAGGAGGGTGCGGCTGGAGCGGCCGGGAGCGAAGGCGCAGACCACGGGGTGGCCGCCCTCGGGCTTGGGCAGCGCCTGGGCCTCGAAGCCCAGGGAGCGCAGGCGCTCCACCAGCCAGGCGGCCGTCTCCTCGATGGCCTCGCCCCTAGCGCTGACGCTGGGCAGGGCGCAGAGCTCCTGCAGCTCGCGCAGGGCGTCGTTCAGGCGGTCGTCCAGGTAGCGCAGGACTCGGTCCATAGCCTCACCCTCCCGAGCAACGCGTCATGACCATCTGCCCGTCCCGGCAGTCGTCCGGTTTGTAGCCTAACCGTAACCAAAAATAGAACGCCAGCCCCAGCGACTCGGGCACCAGGGCGCGGAAGCAGCGCACCCCCGCCGCCGTCAGGCGCTCCTCCAGGGCGCGCACCGCCTCGCTGCCCAGCCCGAAGCCCCGCCGCTCCGGTGCCACGACCGCCAGCGACAGGGTGCACCAGCCCGGCGCCGGCTCCCCCAGCCGGTAGCCGATGGCCCCCGCGAGCCCTTCGGCCGTCAGGACGGCCATCAGCTCGTCGGCAGGGCCATTATAGCCCGGACACCAGGCAGCCACCTGCGCGTTCTCGTGGGGAAAGAGGGGACGCAGGCTGACGCGCCCGCCCTGCGCCTGGGCGTCCACGGGCGCGCCCCTAGCCGGGGATGAGGTGGGCCACCGTCTCCTCGAAGGGGCGCAGGTCGCCCACGTTCAGGCCGGCGGCCGGGTAATAGCGGCCGGCCCGCAGCAGGGCCAGCATGTGCTCCTGGGACTCCAGCTCCTCTTCGAAGACGGTGGTGAAGCAGCCCAGGCCGGCGGTGGAATGGCAGTCGCTGGCGCCGATGCCGCGCTTGCCCAGGATGCGGGCCACCTGCAGGGCGAAGGCGTTCTCGCGGGGCGTGCAGCCGCCGTTGGCCACCTCGATCTCGTCTACCAGCTGGAAGATGGGCAGGCGCGCCGCCTCCTGGGGCGTTATCTCCACCGCCGGCCGTCCGTCGCGCCGGTAGTGCACCGGGTCGAAGAAGTGGCGGAAGGGGTGGGCGGCGATCATGAAGCCGCCGATCTCGTCCACCACCCGCCGCAGCTCCGTCGCCCGGCGGATGCCGGGCACGTAGCGGGTGATGCCCACCACGATGATGTGCCCCAGGTCGGTGGAGACCTCCATGCCGCGGCTGAGGAAGATGCCGGCCCGCTTCCGGAACGCCTCCCACTCGTAGTCGTCCCAGGCGCGGTCGTGCTCGGTGATGTTCACGCCCGTCAGGCCGATGCGGCGCGCCTCCTCCAGCAGTTGCTCCGGGGTGAGGGACGAGTCGGAGGCGCCCCGCACCGTGTGCACGTGCATGTCTACGATGGTCCCCATCGTCCTCCTGCTCTCTCCGACGACTTCCACCCTTCACCAGGCATGGTAAGGAAGGGGGAGCCAGGGCTCAAGGGGCGCTCTCCGGGGGCTGCTCCTCGATGCCCACGGGCACCCGCAGCAGCTGGCCATCGCGCAGGACCTCCAGTTCGTAGACGCGGCCCACGGGCTCCTCGTCCAGGAACCGGTGCAGGTCGTCTATGCTGGCGATGACCCTTCCCCCCAGCCCGACGATGACGTCCATGGGGCGCAGGCCGGCCCGCGCCGCCGGGCTGCCCGCCACCACCTCCAGCACCATCACCCCCGTCTCCTGGCGTCCCCGCAGGAGGGCCCGCACCGGCGGGGGCAGCTCCCTCCCCTCCACGAAGATGCCCAGATAGCCCCGTGTCACCCGCCCCCGCACGATGAGCTGCCCCGCCACCCGTTTGGCCGTGTTGACGGGGATGGCGAAGCAGAGGCCCTGGGCGTAGGGGATGACGGCGGTGTTGATGCCGATGACCTCGCCGGCGCCGTTGCAGAGGGGCCCGCCCGAGTTGCCCGGGTTTAGGGCGGCATCGGTCTGGATGATGTTCTCCAGCAGCCGCCCCGTGCGGGAGCGAAAGGCCCGCCCCAGGGCGCTCACCACCCCCGCCGTCACCGTCCACTGGAAGCCGAAGGGGTTGCCGATGGCCACCACCAGTTGCCCCACCCGCAGCCGCGACGAGTCGCCCAGGGTGGCGGCGGGCAGCCCCGAGGCGGGCACCCTCACCACCGCCAGGTCGGTGTGGGGATCCTCGCCCACCAGTTCGGCGGCGAACTGGCGCCCATCGTTCAGCGTCACCTCCAGGCGCCGTGCCCCCGACACCACGTGGCTGTTGGTGAGCACGAAGCCATCGGGCGAGATGATGACCCCGGAGCCGGCACCGGTGCGCTCCCGCGGCACCATGCGCTGGTAGCGGTCGCGCATCAGCACCCGCTGGGCGACGGCGATGTTCACCACCGCCGGCCCCACCCTTTCGGCCACGCTCACCACCACCCGCGAATAGGCGTCCAGCGGCTCCTCCCGCTCGGTCATGCCCTGCCTCCTTCCCCGTTCACGGGGCCGCCCGCGCCAGATAGGGGAGGCCCCAGCCGAAGGCGCCCACCCAGAGGCCCACGGCGGCCACGAGCCACCACCACAGCCGCGACCAGATGTAGTAGACCAGCGCCAGCAGGATGCCGCCCGCCGCCAGCACCCCGACGGTGAAGGCCCAGTTGGGGCTGCCCAGCCCGGCCCCGGGCAGGTTGTCCAGCGCCCCCCGGTAGAGCATCCCCAGGACGATGCCCACCAGCGGCCCCCAGGCGAACAGCAGCAGCGAGACGGGCACCGCCAGCATGAACGGCCCCAGGTTGGGGGCGATGGCCCTGGCCAGGGTGGGCACCCGCTCCCGCATCCGCACCAGCCCGAAGCTGACGGGCCAGGCCAGCACCAGCGACAGGCCGTAGCCCAGCACCGCCCCCGCGAAGACCTCGGCCACGCCTCACCCTCCCAGGGCCTCCTGCCGGCCTACGGTGCGGGCCACCAGTGGCTCCAGCCCCTCCCCCCGCAGGCGGGCGGCAACCGCCTCGGCAGCGGCGGCGTCGGCGGCCAGGGCGAAGAGGGCGGGGCCGCTGCCGGCCAGGTGCACGCGGCGGGCGCCGGCCCGCAGCAGCGCCCGCCGGTAGTGGGCCAGGTCGGGTAGCAGCGAGTAGGCCACGTGCTCGAAGGCGTTGTGCATCAGCGCCTCGTCCACCGTCCCCGCCTCGGCCAGGCGGCGCAGGAAGGCGCGGGTGAAGGAGCCGTCGCTGTAGGCCGAGGGTGCCAGCCGGCGATACATCTCGCCCGTCTTGTCGGGCAGGGAGAGGGGCGGCGTCAGCAGCACCAGCCAGCAGGTGGGGGCGTCGGGCAGGGGCGAGACCTCTTCGCCTCGCCCCCGTGCCAGGGCCGTCCCCCCGTGCAGGAAGAAGGGGACGTCGGAGCCCAGGGAGGCAGCCAGGCGCGACATCTCCTCGGCGCAGAGGGGTAGCCGGAAGAGGGCGCGGATGCCCCGCAGGGCAGCGGCGGCGTCGGAGCTGCCGCCCCCCAGGCCCGCCGCCACCGGTATGCGCTTGCGCAGGCGCATCCGCACGCCGCCCTCGGGCAGGAGCAGACGCGCCGCCCGCAGCGTCAGGTCATCCTCGCCGAAGGTGGGGCCGTCGGGGGTCTCCAGCGCCAGGCCGGGGGCCGGCTCCAGCTCCAGCTCGTCCCACAGGGCGATGGTCTGCAGGACGGTGAACACTTCGTGGTAGCCGTCGGGACGGCGGCCCAGCACCTCCAGCGTCCAGTTGATCTTGGCCGGCGCCAGCACGCGCATCTCAGGCCCTCGCCAGGGCGCCCCGGGCGGTCACGGCCCGGTAGAGGCGCGCCCACTCCGCCAGGTCCAGCGTCCCTGGCCGCCGCTGCGGCTCTAGCCCGGCAGCGGCGATGATCTCCCCTGCCTCCGCCGGCGCCAGGGACAGCCCGATGGCCAGGGAGTTGCGCAGCTGCTTTCTGGGGGCCGCGAACCCGGCCTGCGCTACCCGTAGGAACGAGTCCACGTCGTCCACGTCCACCGGCGGGGCGCTCCGCACGTCCAGGCGCACCACCGCCGAGTAGACCTTCGGCGGCGGACGGAAGGCGGCGGGCGGTATGACGAACAGCACCTGCACCTGGGCGAAATACTGCATCTCGACACTCAGGAAACTCATCTGCCCAGGCGGGGCGGCCATGCCCTCGGCCACCTCCCGCTGCAGCGTCACCACCAGCCAGCGGGGCGGCGGCTGCGAGCGCAGGAAGTGGCGGACCACCGCCGTGCCGATGGAGTAGGGCAGGTTGCCCACCACCACGTAGGGGGGCGCCGCGCCGGCCAGGGCCAGCAGGTCGGCGGGGGGCATACGCAGCACATCGCCCGCCACCACCGTCAGGTTGGGCGGGTCGCCCAGGCGGGCGGGCAACGCCTCGGCCAGCGCCTCGTCCAGCTCCACGGCGATGAGGCGCCCGGCCCGTCGCAGGAGGCGGCGGGTCAGGTTGCCGGTGCCCGGCCCCACCTCGATGACGACCTCCTCCGGCCCGAACTCGGCCGCCGCCGCGATGCGCTCCAGGTAGCGGTCCGACACCAGCCAGTGCTGGCCCAGTGCCCTCCGCCGACGCACGCCCATGCTCTCCCTCTGGTCACCCCCGCAGACCATGATAGAGCACGCCGATGTATCATGTATGGCGCGCGACGGGTCGCGCTCGGCGCCCGGCCACGTCGCAGCCGTCGGAGGAGGAGGCGTTGAGAAAGGATCGGCAGGCAGGCGAGGGCGAGGAGTCGCTGGCAGGGTTCACGCCCGAGGAGCGGGCGGCCATGCGGGAGCGGGCCCGCGAGCTGAGGGCGGCCCGCCGCGGCTCCCCCGCCGACGACGAGGCGGCCGTCCTGGCCAAGATCGCCGCGCTGCCCGAGCCGGACCGGAGCATGGCCCAGCGGCTGCATGCCCTCATCAGGGCCACCGCCCCCTCCCTTTCGCCGCGGCTCTGGTATGGTATGCCCGCCTATGCCAAGGACGGGAAGGTGCTCTGCTACTTCACCCCCGCCTCCAAGTTCAAGGGGCGCTACGCCACCTTCGGCTTCAACGCCGTCGCCAACCTGGACGAGGGCAACATGTGGCCCACCGCCTTCGCCCTGAAGGAGCTGACTGCCGCCGAAGAGGCGCGCATCGTCGAGCTGGTGCGTCGGGCGGTCAGCTGACGGGGCCCGGGGCTGCCGGGCGCTGGCGTCGGCCTCAGTCGAGGATGTAGATGGTGACCCAGCCGGTGCGCCAGTTGGGGGTGACGCCCTCGGGGTAGGCCAGGTCAATCATGTAGCCGCGGACGCCGCCGCCGGTGTCGGCGGCCACGGCCATGCCGTAGCCGGGCACGCACATGCGGGTGCCCAGGGGAATGACGCTGGGGTCCACGGCGACGATGCCGTAGTTCACCCGCAGGCCGGTGGCGGTGTAGTAGCCGGCGCCGCGTCCGGGCGCATACCAGGTCGCATACACGGTCATGGTGCGGGAGTAGGAGATGCCGGAGCAGTCGCCGCCGGGGGTGGAGGTCACCAGGGGCGGCGGAGGCGGGCGCCGCGTCCCCCGCACCACTACCCGCTGCTGGGGCGGGACGGTCACCTCGGCCACCAGTCGGCGCAGCACCTCCTGCCCGTCCTCGTAGACCACCTCGTATTCGCGGCGGACGAGGCCGTTGGCGCCTTCCTGGGCCACGTAGCTTTGGCCCTGCAGGACGTTGGGGTCGTCGCGGTAGACCACCTCGAAGGGGATGGTCTCCTCCTGCACGTCGTGGCCCACGTTGACCCGCACCACCTTCACCAGCATGCCGTCGGCGATGGGGCTGTCGGCGCCGGGCAGCACCCTGTCCAGCGCCCGCAGCCCCACGCCCCGCTCGGCGAGCAGGTCGCCGACGCTGACGGCGTGGGTGGGGACCCAGCTCTGGCCGCCGTCCACCTGCAGCAGCACGTGTTTGGCGCGCCGCACCACCACCCGCAGGCCGGGGGTGAGGGGGGCGTCGCGGGAGGGGCTCACCAGGTCGGCCTCGTTCAGACGCAGCTGGAGGCCGTCCAGGGCGCCGCCAACGGTGGGGGCGCTGCTCAGCAGGTGCAGCGCCATGCCCTTGTCGTAGAGGACGAAGGGGACTAGCCCCTGGGGAAAGGGCTCCTCGGGGGAGGCCAGGGCCACCCCCTTGCCCTCACCGGCGCGGCCCTGGACGAGGGCCAGGGCCAGCACCGCCACCGCCACCGCACCGCCGGCCAGGGCCAGCGACAGATGGTGCCTGGCCTCTGGCCGGACTCTTATCCACTTCCCTATGAGGCTGGATGCGCTTGCACTCAGGCGGGCTGCCAGGGGGCGGGCCCGCCTATGTAAGTCGGCGCCCATCACCTCGTCTTCGGTTGCGCATCTGCCCTTCGGCAGAGCAGGTGCGAGGGCAGCCGTGCACCCGCTTTCGACCCGGCGCTACGGCCTTGCCGCCGGTGGCCGGCTCCGGCCAGGCCGACCTGCGGCGCCCGAGGCCACCACTTACCGCTGCTCCCTTCCGGGCCTGACGGGGTTCGTGGCGCCCCGCCGCGCAGGACCCGACCATCATCGCCCCCCGCCGGCGGTAGCATCCACAGCCCCGGGCCTCGAGCGGGAGTTCGGCCCCGCTGTGGCGGATTGCGGGTGCAGGGCACCGCCAGCTCCCCGCCTAGCACGGCCGCCCCGTTCAACCTTACCGTAACATGGCGGCCTGTCAACCCCCGCATCCTTGTCCATGGTTAGGGGCTGGTGTAGAATGGCTGGGCGCCAGGGGCGGAGAGCGGGAATGGCTGTCCGTAGGGGCGTCATACTGGCGGCAGGTTTCGGCACCAGGTTCCTCCCAGCCACCAAGGCCATACCCAAGGAGATGCTCCCCCTCCTGGACCGGCCCGTGGTGCAGCATATCGTCGAGGAGGCGGCGGCGGCAGGCGTGCGGGAGCTGGTCATGGTCATCTCCCCGGGCAAGGAGGCCCTGGCCCAGCATTTCGCCCGCTCCCCCGAGCTGGAGCAGGCCCTCCACGCCCGCGGCGACGGTCCCAAGCTGGAGGAGCTAGAGCGAATCGCCGGCATGGCCCGCATCGCCTTCGTCTACCAGGAGGGGCGCCTGGGCACTGGCCATGCCCTCCTGCAGGCCCGGTGGCTGCTGGACGGCGCCGCCTTCGCCCTCTTCTACGCCGACGACGTGGTGGTGGCCGACCCGCCCGCCATCGGACAGCTGGTGGAGGCCCACCGGCGCCTGGACGGGCCGGTGCTGGGCCTGGTGGAGGTGGCGCGGGAGGAGGTCTCCCGCTACGGCGTCGTCGAAGGGGAGCCCCTGGGCGGTGACGACTTCCGGGTGCGCTCCACGGTGGAGAAGCCGGAGCCCGATGAGGCGCCCTCCACCCTGGCCGTCATCGGACGCATGGTGCTGACGCCCGACATCTTCCCCGTGCTGGAGGAGACGCCCCCCGGCCGGGCGGGGGAGGTCTGGCTCACCGATGGCCTGGCCCGCCTCTGCCAGCGGCGCCCCCTCTACGGTCGCCGCCTGCGCGGGCGCTGGCTGGACACGGGCAACCCCCAGGGGCTGCTGGAGGCCTCCCTGTGGCTGGCGGCCCGCGACCCGGCCCTGGCCCGCAGGCTCAAAGGCTACCTGCAGGGGGCCGGGTAGCCATGCGGGTGTTGGTCATCGGCCTGCCCATGCCCGACCCCAGCTTCGACAACTACAGCTTCCTCAGCGCCCCCTCCTTCTTCGACTACGAGGCCCTCGTCGTCGAGGCATCGGCGGTGAGCCGCGCCGTGGCCGAGGCGGTGGCCGGTACTGGCGAACACGAGACCTACGACCGCCAGCGCATCGTCAACGGGCCGGGCGGCCCCGAGGCCATGTCCCTGGCGCGGCTGCTGCGGGCCCGTCGCTGGGAGACGGAGCGCTTCCTGGCCCGGGGCGGGCTGCTCGTCCTGTTCGCCTATCCCGAGGCGCCCCTGCCGGGCGTGGAGGGGATGCCCGACTGCCGCCGCTACTACTGGCTGCCCGAGGGCGACCTGGGGACGTGGGAGGAGGTGCTCCTGCCCGGGTTCGGCAGCCGTGGCGCCGCGCTGACCGACCCGGAGCACCCCTTCGCGCCTTATGTCGAGCAGTTCGGCGCCCGCCTCTCCTTCCGCGCCTACCTGCACCCCCGCGCCGAGGCCGAGGCGCGGGTCTTCGCCCGCAGCCCGGGCGGGGCGGCGGTGGCGGCCGAGCTTGCCCTTAACGGGGGACGCCTGTTACTGTTGCCACCAGTGGGAGACCTCAACCCGACCTTCGACCGCATGGCCCTGGCCCAGACCCTGCGCGGCTGCATCGAGGCCGCCCTGGGGCTGCGGCCGCAGGAGGAGGTCTCCCCTGCTGGCCAGCAGGAGGGAAGGGAAGATGGCTCCCCTTAAAGGCAAATGGGCCCTGGTGCTGGGCGCCTCCAGCGGCCACGGCGCCGCCACCGCCCTGGAGCTGGCCCGCCACGGCATGAACATCTTCGGCGTGCACCTGGACACCCGCGCTACCCTGCCCAACGCCCAGCGCGTCCAGGCCCAGATCCAGGACCTGGGCTGCGAGGCCATCTTCTTCAACACCAACGCCGCCGACGACCAGAAGCGGCAGCAGGTGCTGGAGAGGGTGCGCCAGCGTCTGCCCGAGGGCGAGCACGTGCGGGTGCTGATGCACTCCCTAGCCTTCGGCACCCTGCGACCCTACGTGCCGCCCGAACGCGCCCAGGCCGTCACCCGCTCGCAGATGGAGATGACCCTGGACGTGATGGCCCACAGCCTCGTCTACTGGGTGCAGGACATGTATTACTTGGGGCTCCTGGGGCCCGGCAGCAAGGTCTTCGCCATGACCAGCGCCGGCTCGCACCGCGTCTTCCCCGACTACGGCCCGGTGGGGGCGGCCAAGGCGGCCCTGGAATACCACGTCAAGCACCTGGCGGTGGAGCTGGCGCGGCGGGGCATCGCCGTCAACGCCATCCAGGCCGGCGTCACCGACACCCCCGCCCTGCGCAAGATACCGGGACACGAGCGCATGCTGGAGTTCGCCGCCAAATACAACCCGGGCGGCCGCATCACCACCCCCCAGGACGTGGCCCGGGCCATCGCCGCCCTCAGCCAGGACGACTCCCCCTGGCTCACCGGCAACGTCATCTGCGTGGACGGGGGCGAGGACCTGGTGCTCATCTGAAGCCGACGCCAGCGCGGAGGTGCCGCCTTGATCGAGATCGGCCGCGAGCAGTATCGCCGAGTGGAGGTGACCGACGACCGGGGCGAGGTGCTGCTGACCATCGAGCGTCTGCCCAACGGCAACGTGATGGTGGAGGCGCGCATCTACGACCGCAGCGGTCGCCTGCTGGCCACCATCGAGCCCGACGGCCTCCACGAGCAGGTGCCGGGCTGCGTCAACCTGGGGGGCGGGCCCCCGGGCTAGGCGCCCGTCCGCCTCGCCTCTGCTAACATGGCCCTCGGCATGGACCAGGGGCATATACGCAACTTCTGCATCGTCGCCCACATAGACCACGGCAAGTCCACCCTGGCCGACCGCCTGCTGGAGCTGACGGGCACCCTCTCCACCCGCGAGGCGGGGGAGCTGGTGCTGGACGACATGGACCTGGAGCGGGAGCGGGGCATCACCATCAAGGCCTCGGCCGTGCGCATGACCTACCGCGCCCGCGACGGCCAGCAATACGAGCTGAACCTGATAGACACCCCCGGCCACGTGGACTTCAGCTACGAGGTCTCCCGCGCCCTGGCCGCCTGCGAGGGGGCAGTGCTGCTGGTGGACGCCTCCCAGGGCGTCGAGGCCCAGACCCTGGCCAACTTCTTCCTGGCCCTGGACCAGGGGCTGGTCATCGTGCCGGTGGTGAACAAGATAGACCTGCCCGTCGCCGAGCCGGAACGGGTGGCCCAGGAGCTGTGCGACACCTTCGGCTTTCGCCGCGACGAGGTGCTCTTCGTCTCGGCCAAGGACGGCAGCGGTGTGCCGGAGCTGCTGGAGGAGATCGTGCGCCGGGTGCCCCCGCCCTCGGGCCGGCCGGAGGCGCCCCTGCGGGCGCTGGTCTTCGACTCCACATACGACCCCTACAAGGGGGTCGTCGCCTACGTGCGGGTGGTGGACGGCCACCTGGACACCCGCCGCCCCCTGCGCCTGATGGCCGCCGGCCGTCGGCTGGAGCCCCTGGAGGTGGGCTACTTCCGCCCCGCCCCCACGCCGGCCGAGGGGCTGGCCGCCGGCGAGGTGGGCTACGTCGCCACCGGCCTCAAGATGGTGGGCGACTGTCGCGTGGGCGACACCGTCACCTGGGACCACCGCCCGGCCGCGGAGCCTCTGCCCGGCTACCGCCCGCCCAAGCCCATGGTCTTCGCCGGCCTCTACCCCGCCGACGCCGAGGACTACCAGGCCCTGCGCGACGCCCTGGAGAAGCTGAAGCTGAACGACGCCGCCCTGGAGTTCGTGCCCGAGTCGTCGCTGGCCCTGGGGCCCGGCTTCCGCTGCGGCTTCCTGGGCCTGCTGCACATGGACATCGTCCAGGAGCGACTGGAGCGCGAGTTCGGCCTGAACCTGCTGGCCACCGCCCCCAGCGTCGAATACCGCGTCGTCACCACCGATGGCCAGGAGGTGCCGGTGCGCAGCCCCGCCGAGCTGCCCCCACCCACTCGCGTCGCCGAGATACGGGAGCCCTGGATGAACCTGTCGGTCATCACCCCAGACCGCTATATCGGGGCGGTGATGGAGCTGGTGACCTCGCGCCGGGGCGAGTTCGTCCGCATGGAATACCTGGACCACGGCCCCCAGGTGCGGGAGGGAGAGCGACGGGTGCTGCTGGAGTACCGCCTCCCCCTCTCGGAGATGCTGGTGGACTTCCACGACCAGCTCAAGTCGCACACGCAGGGCTACGCCAGCATGGACTACTCCTTCGCCGGCTACCGCCCCGGTCGCCTGGTGAAGCTGGACGTGCTGGTCAACAACCAGCCGGTTGATGCCCTGAGCCTGCTGGTGCCGGCCGAGCGGGCGCAGCAGGTGGGGCGGGCCCTGGTGGAGAAGCTGAAGGAGCTGATCCCGCGCCAGCTCTTTGACGTGCCTATTCAGGCCGCCATCGGCGGGCGGGTCATCGCCCGCGAGACCATCCGCGCCCTGCGCAAGAATGTCCTGGCCAAGTGCTACGGGGGCGACGTCACCCGCAAGAAGAAGCTGCTGGAGAGGCAGAAGGAGGGCAAGAAGCGCCTGCGGCGCATCGGGCGAGTGGAGATACCGCAGGAGGCGTTCCTGGCCCTCCTCCGCCTGGAGCGCTGACGCCGCCCCTCAGCGACGCGCGGTGCGGCGAGGGCGCAGGAACGCCAGCAGGCGGCCCCACAGTCCCGACCGCCGCCGCGGGATGCCCAACAGGGCGTCGAGGCGCCGCGCCAGGGCTTCGGCCTCCTCGGGGCCGGCCCGCTCCAGCCGCCGCAGCAGCACCTCGGCGTAGCGGCGCCGCAGCACCTGGTCGTCGCCCTCCCGTCCCGCCGCTCCCTCCTCCCGCCCCTCGTCCGCCCCCGACCCCGTCTGGCCCGCGCCATCGTCTGGGAGCCTCGGGGGCAGCGCCGCTGGCCTGCCCTCGGCCGGCGGCCCCTCGCCCACGCCCCGACCCTCGGCCAGCGCCTCCCAGTCGCGACGGCGCCTGAGGGGGAAGGCGCTGCTCAGGCCCAGGGCCCTGGCCAGCCCCTGCGCGAAGCGGGCCTGTCGCCTGGCCAAGTCCTTTCCATAACGCTCAGCGAAGGCACGCTCCAGCCGCTGGCTCTCCCAGCCCGTCCAGTCGGCGGCGCCGAGGGTGGCCGTATAGGCGTTATGAATAGCCTCTGCAACTGCCTGGCGGGCCTCCGGCCAGGGGCGCAGGAGGAGGGCGTAGCGCTGGGTGGGGCGATCGCTGGCCGGGTCCACGAGGCCGAAGAAGCGCAGGGCGACCAGCAGCTCCCAGGCTGAGCCGCCGCGAAGGCCCGTGCGCTGGAGGAAGGGCGCATCGAGGCGGGCGGGCCAGCCGTGGCGAGACGCCTCGTGCAGGAAGCGCAGGAGCCCCCGCACCGAACCGTAGGGTGCCAGCTGCGACCGTCGCCAGGGCATCGGCGCGATGCTCGAATAATGCTCGTTCTATACTCGAATGATAACAGCTAAGTAAGGCGGGGCAAGGGGGTCGGTGGGCGTTGGGCGGTGTGGTGGAGCGGTGTTGGAGGGGGAGCGGCTGGAAGGGGCGCGCGAGAGAGCTGTAGATGAGGCAAGGGGAGGATGTGGGACAGGGGAGCGAAGGGGCGGGTGCCGAGGCGCTGCTGATGTTGATGGGGAAGCGACGATAAGAAAGGGGCCCCCGGGTGCCGGGGGCCGCTGTTCGTGGGCAGGGGGGTGGTGTGGGCTCTAGCGGGCGTTGTCGGGCTTGGCGCCGGTCCAGCCGTCCAGCTTGCCGCCCACCACCCGGTGGCAGGCCACCCAGTGGGGACGATCGGTGCTGCCCACGTTGCGCCACTCCGGCACCCGCGTCCGGCACTCGTCTATGGCGATGGGACAGCGGGTGTGGAAGACGCAGCCCGGCGGTGGCCGCATGGGGCTGGGGATCTCACCGTGCAGGATGATCCGCTCCCGCTTGGCCTCCACCGCCGGGTCGGGCACCGGCACCGCCGACAGGAGCGCCTTGGTGTAGGGGTGCAGCGGGTTGGCGTAGAGCTCGTCGCGGTCGGTGAGCTCCATCACCTTGCCCAGATACATCACCGCCACCCGGTTGCTGATGTGCCGCACCACCGACAGGTCGTGGGCGATGAACAGGTAGGTGAGCTGGAACCGCTCCTGCAGCTCCTCCAGCAGGTTGATGATCTGGGCCTGGATGGATACGTCCAGCGCCGACACTGGCTCGTCGGCGACGATGAAGCTGGGCTGGACGGCCAGCGCCCGGGCGATGCCGATGCGCTGTCGCTGCCCGCCGCTGAACTCGTGCGGGTAGCGGTTGGCGTAGAAGGGGTTTAGCCCCACCACCCGCATCAGCTCCTCCACTCGCTCCCGCCGCTCCTTGCGGTTCTTGGCCAGCCCGTGGATGATCATCGGTTCGGCGATGATGCTCCCCACCGTCATGCGCGGGTTCAGGGAGGCGTAGGGGTCCTGGAAGATCATCTGCATGCGGCGGCGCATGCGCCGGATCTCGCCCGGCTTCATGGCCGTCAGGTCGTGTCCCTCGAAGACGATGCGCCCGGAGGTGGGGCGGTAGAGCATCAGGATGCAGCGGCCCAGGGTGGTCTTGCCGCAGCCCGACTCCCCCACCAGCCCGACCGTCTCGCCGCGGCGGATGTCGAAGGTGACCCCGTCCACGGCGCGGATGGTGCCCACCCGCCGCTGGAAGATGATGCCGGCCGTCACCGGGAAGTGCATCTTTACGTCCTGGATGGAGACCAGCACGTTGTCGCCGGTGACGGTGCTGGGCTGTCGCTCGCCGGTGGTCCGCAGGGACATCTCTACGCTCCTTTCGGCCCCTCGCGGCTACGAGGCCGGTGTGGGGGCCTCCACTTCCTGGGCCAGTCGCTGCCACTCCCAGCAGGCCGACAGGTGGTTGTCGCCCACCAGCATCAAAGGCGGCGCTTCCACCTTGCAGCGCTCCACGGCGAAGCGGCAGCGGGGCTGGAAGGCGCAGCCCGAGGGCATGTGCACCAGGTCGGGCGGGAACCCCTCGATGGGGTCCAGCTTGGCCTTGCGGGGCTGGTCGAGCCTGGGCACCGAGCGCAGCAGGCCCAGGGTGTAGGGGTGCCGCGGCCGGTGATAGAGCTCCTGGGCGCTGGCCGACTCCACTATCTTGCCGGCATACATCACGTTCACCCGGTCGGCGTAGCGGGCCACCACCCCCAGGTTGTGGGTGATGATGATGACGGCCGTGCCCAGCTCCCGCGTCAGGCGGGTCATCAGCTCCAGGATCTGGGCCTGGATGGTCACGTCCAGGGCGGTGGTGGGCTCGTCGGCCAGCAGCAGGCGGGGGTTGCAGGCCAGGGCCATGGCGATCATCACCCGCTGGCGCATGCCCCCGGAGAACTGGTGGGGGTAGTGGTCAATGCGACGCTCCGGCTCGGGGATGCCCACCATCTCCAAGAGCTCGATGGCCCGCCGGCGGGCGCTGGCCCGGTCCATCTTCAGGTGGACCTCCAGGGGCTCGGTGAGCTGGCGGCCGATGGTCAGCACCGGGTTGAGGGAGGTCATGGGCTCCTGGAAGATGATGCCGATCTTGTTGCCCCGGATGCTGCGGATGCCCTCGTCGTCCAGCTTGAGCAGGTCCTGGCCCTCGAACCAGATCTCGCCGGAGACGATCTTCCCCGGCGGCTGGGGGATGAGACGCAGGATGGAGAGGGCGCTGACCGTCTTGCCGCAGCCCGACTCCCCCACCAGGCCCACGATCTCGCCCGGGTAGACGTCATAGGAAACGCCGTCCACCGCCCTGACCACGCCCTCATCGGTATAGAAGTATGTGCGCAGGTCGCGGACGCTCAGCAGCGGTTCAGCCACGGCCCCTCCTCTCGGCGGCGTCCTGGCCGCCCGGGTCTCGTGGCCCATATTTTAGTGCCCTCTGCAACCCTTGGCAATCGGGCCGGAGGCGAGCAGGGGGAAGGTATCCTTCTGCCTGAGTCGCCTCGGCGGAAGCTGCCACGCACGTGTGCCCTGGCCCGAAGAAGCGTTTGCAACGGTCAGGGCAGTCTGCTATATTCTCCCCATCGTCATTCCACGCGAGGGGATACGGGGGCCCCGGCGCGGCCGGAAGCGAGGCCCAGGCTTTCGCAGTTCCTCTTGCAGGCCCCGATTTTCCAGCGTGAGGAAAGGAGGTTTTCCGGTGGCTACCATCCTGTTCGTGAGCACGTTCGGCTCCGACGACCCCACCCGGGCGTCGCTGCCGCTCGTGGCGGCAGGGGGTGCCATCGAGGCTGGCCACACGCCCCAGCTCTTCCTGGCGGGCGAGGCCACCTACCTGATGAAGGACGTCGTCGCCGAACAGGTCCAGGGGATCGGTTGGCCGCCCTTCAAAGACCTGCTGCAAAGGCTCGTGTCCAACGGCGTGCCCATCTTCGTCTGAGGGGGCTGCAGCAGGGCCCGTGGGGTCACTGAGGCAGACCTGCAGGGAAAGAACGCCCGCTTCGTCACGCCGAAGGAGTTCGCCGAACTGATCGTGGCAGCCGAAAAGGTCGTCAGCGGCTGAGCGGGCGCTGGGGGAGAGATGTGGTCGGCCTTCCCGGACGCCGCCCGGGCCGCGATGGCACGTCCACAGGCATCCCCCTCACTGGCGCGGAGGTGAGGATAACGGGCACGACGGTTCCCGGCCCTGGGGTGGCCGGTGCGTGGAGCGACGGGACCGGGCCGACAGGTCGGTTCTGCTGCAGCGACGAGGGCAGCCCCGGCGCCCGGCCAGGGCCGCCCTCCCGACGGGTGGCTGACCCCCGCTCGCTGCCCGACCCGTGCCAGATCCAGGCCCCGGCTCGCCCACCAGAAAGGAGTCGAACGAAGTTGCAACGTCGGATGGGCTGCTCAGCATCAGGGCGTAGTGGCTGCAGGAGAGTTCACGGCCGACGGCCGGCTGGGGGACTACAGCAGGGTTGGGCATACTCAGGCGGCGAGTGGACGGTGGCCATCGGCGGCAACAAAGACGTGTTCATCGAGACGGCCCCCGCCGACTTCAACCGCTTGTTCGAGGTGCTGGTCGGCGAGCGGTGACGTAGTGAGGGTGGGCTGGCCCCGGCTGCCCCGGGCCGACCAGACCCCCTCATGTCGCGGCGATGCAGGCCCGGCGAGGGGAGTTCCGGCGCTGCCAGGGCGTGGCCCGTAGCCGACACAGGGGTGATGGCGGTTTGGTGGGGAAGGCGGGACTCGAACCCGCACGCCTTACGGCACGTGATCCTAAGTCACGCTCGTCTACCGGTTCCGACACTTCCCCACGCCGCGTCGTTCAGCTTCGGAGGCGAGAAGGGCTGGAGGGCCGCCCGGGAGTCGAACCCGGAACCCGCGGATTAAGAGTCCGCCGCTCTGCCAGTTGAGCTAGCGGCCCAGATACTATTTACCCCCTCGACGCCAGCAGTTGTCAAGGTCAGCGGGGCGGGCTTACGTCGGGTGGCGTCGAGGCTGCGCGAGCGCGGCAGGCTAACTCGGAGCGATTATAAAGAGCGCACGGATGGTTGACTTAATGCACCAGCAGTTGTATATAGAAGGCGATTCAGCGGACTGCAGCGCGGCCGGCCCGTTCGATCTGGAGCTATGGTCACCTATAGCTACCATTGCAGGCTCCGGCCATGAAGGGAGACAAGGGCGGGCCTTACAAGCTCGAGGTGCGGGGCCTCAGCAAGCGCTACCAGATACCGGTCATCGAGGCCCTGAACCTGGGCATCCGTCCCGGCGAGTTCGTCTGCTTGCTGGGGCCCAACGGGTGTGGCAAGACCACCTTCCTGCGCATCTTGGCCGGGCTGGAGCAGCCCGACACCGGCGAAATCCTCATTGACGGGGAGGCGGTGGACCTGGCTGTATCCAGCCAGCACCGCATCGGCGTTGTCTTCCAGGAGCCGCGCCTCCTCCCCTGGCGCACGGCCCTGAGCAACATCGTCCTCTGCCTGGCACCCCTGGGCATCCGGGGCAGGGAGGCCAGGGAGCGCGCTCTCCACTATCTGTCCCTGGTGGGGCTGCGAGGCTTCGAGGGCTACTATCCCAGCCGACTCTCAGGGGGCATGCAGCAACGGGTCTCCATCGCCCGGGCTCTGGCGGTGGAGCCGGACGTGCTGCTGATGGATGAGCCCTTCAGCGCCCTGGACCCCGAGAGCCGTCAGATCCTTCAGGACGAGGTGGTGAAGATCTGGCGGGCCACCGGCAAGACGATCATCTTCGTTACCCACAGCCTGGAGGAGGCCACCTACATCGGCACTCGCATCGTCCTGTTCTCGGCCCGGCCGGCCCGCATCCGCGGGTCGTGGGAGCTGGACGGCTCCTCCGACCGCGTCGCCCTGCGCGAGGAGCTGGGCCAGCTCCTGGCCCAGGAGGTGCGGCAGCAGCAGGCGCTGATGGCCCAGACATGAGGGTGGAGAGGCTGGCAAAGGCGACGACGGCCGTTCAGCGGCAGCGCCCGGCCGAGGCCCTGTCGCGGGTGGCCATACGGCTGCACCTGCCCACGCTGGTGGCCCTGGCCATCATCGTGGTGGCCTGGATCGCTCTCTCGCGCCGCTTTGGCGACTACGTGCTGCCGCCGCCCGGCCGGGTGCTGGACGGCCTGCGCGACCTGGTGGTCACCGGTGAAGTCTGGGAGCACGTGGCCGCTTCCCTCTACCGCATCTCCCTGGGCTTCGGGGCAGCGGTGGCCGTTTCGCTGCTCCTGGGCTTCCTGGTGGCCCGTTCGCCGCTCCTGAGCGTGGCGGTGAAGGACATCACCACCGTGCTCAACAGCACCTCGGTGTTTGTCTGGATCGTGCTGGCCCTCATCTGGTTCGGGCTCACGGACCGGGGGCCCATGTTCACCACCTTCATGATCACCATCCCCATCATGCTCAGCAACGTCATCGAAGGCATCGAGAACGTGGACCGACGCCTGCTGGAGGTGGCCAAGGTCTATCGCTTCAACGAGCTGGCCCGCTTCGCCCACATCACCATCCCCAGCATCGTCCCCTACATCGTGGCCGGCATGAAGGTGGGTTTCGCCCTGGGCCTGCGGGTGAGCGTGGTGGCCGAGATCTTCGGCGTCACCACCGGCATCGGCTACATGATGAACTTCAATCGCGACATCCTGCGCACCGACCTGGTCTTCGCCTGGGCCATCGTCCTCATCGTGGTCATGCTGGTGACGGACAAGCTGGTGTTCGAGAGCGTCTCTCGCTGGGTGCAGAGGTGGCGGTGAGCACGAGTCCTGCGGGTGACAGCCGATGGGTGGCATCGGTAACCAGGTCGTGAAGGAGGTGCGTCAGCCATGAAGGGGAACCGTATCAGCCGCAGGGACTTCCTCTGGCGGGCCATGCTCCTGGGCGGCGGCGCTGCCCTCTGGCCCCTGGTGCAGGCGTGCGAGGAGGAGGCGGCCCCCACTCCGACCACGCCTCGGGCTGGCACGACGCCGGCAGTGACGCGGCCCTCCCGCACCTTCAACTTCGCCTACCTGACCCTGGGCTGGGCCGGCACCGAGATCATCCACCGTCAGAACCTGCTGGGGCGCCGCGGCTGGAACATGCAGTGGCAGACGGTGGGGCCCATCAGCGGGCTTGTGAACACCTTCGCCTCCGGCCAGGCGGACATCATCGACATGTCGGTCATCATCGCCGGCCAGATGTACGAGAACAATGTCAAGCTGAAGGTGTTCGGCACCGCTGTGGGCAGCCTGGGCGGCATCATCGTGCCCCAGGACTCGCCCATCCGCAGCGCCGCCGACCTGAGGGGCCGCAAGGTGGGCGGCATCCCTGGCGGCACCACCACCCAGGACATCAACGGATCGCTGCGGCGGCTGTTCAACTTGGACGTCTTCCGCGACACACAGTTCGTGCAGGCCACCGACCCGCCCTCGGCTGCTAACCTGCTGCAGACCGGGCAGGTGGAGGCCCTGCTGATCTGGGAGCCTACCCTGGCCCAGCTCGAGCTGACGGGTCGCTTCCGCATCCTAGTCACCCAGCAGCAGCTCTGGGAGCAGGCCAGCGGCAGCCGCCTCACCCAGGTGCACGTGGTCTATCTGACCACGCCCGAGATCGCCCAGCAGTACCCGCAGCTGCTGCGCGACATCAACGATGCCCAGCGGGAGGCGGCCGAGATGTGGAACCGGCGCGACGAGGCGGCCATCACATCCATCATGGAGATCACCCAGCTGCCCCGGGACGTGGTGGTGCGGGCCATGTCGCGCACGACTATCCTCTATGGCCTGACGGACGACCAGATGAACCTGATCATCGAGCAGCTGAAGTTCAACCGCGAGCACGGGACCATCCTTCGCTCCGACGTCTGGAACGACGCTGCCAAGGTGAAGAACGAATTCTTCCTGAAGGTCTAGCGCCGGGCGAAGGCGGCGTCCGGCGGGCGGCCCCGGCAGCGGGGGCTGCCCGGCGGGAGGACGAGGGCGTCAAGGGGGTGGCCTTGGACTTTCGCTCGGGCATGGCCGACTGGCGCTCGGTGGAAGAAGGGGCCGACGCCTTCGTCTGCGCCCTTTCCGCCCAGGGCGTGCGCTACCTCTTCCTCAACCCAGGCACAGACACCTTTCCGGTGCAGGAGGCCATAGTGCGCCTGCAGGAGCAGGGCCGGCCGGTGCCGGAGGTAATTCTCTGCCCCTTCGAAGGGGTGGCGCTGGCGGCTGCCCACGGCTACTACGCCGCCACCCAGGAGCCCCAGGTGGTGCTGGTGCACGTGGACGTGGGCACCCAGAACCTGGGCTGCCTGCTGCACAACGCCCAGCGCTCCCACATAGCGGTGCTCCTCTGCGCCGGCCGCGCCCCTTACACCACTGACCCCGAGGTGCGCGGCACGCGCGACGATTACATTCACTGGTTGCAGGAGCAGCTGGACCAGCACGGCATCGTCCGCAACTACGTCAAGTGGGACTACGAGGTGCGCCGTCCCGACCTGCTGGGCGAGGTGGTGGCCCGCGCCTTCCAGATCGCCGCCAGCCAGCCGCCGGGCCCGGTCTATGTGACCCTGCCCAGGGAGGTGCTCATGGCCCGGCCCGGGCAGGTGCCCATCTTCCGCCGCGACCGGATGCCGCCGGCGCGCCTGGGGCCCGGCGACCTGGACGCCCTGCGCGAGATAGGCCGACGGCTGGCCAGAGCGCGACGGCCCGTAGTCCTCACCGGCAGCACCGGTCGCACCGAGGACGGTTTTCGCGCCCTGTTGCGTCTGGCCGAAGCGCTGGCGCTGCCGGTGGTGGAGTGGCGCGACCGGGTGAACTTTCCCGCCGGTCATCCCCTGCACCAGGGCTATGACCCGCGTCCCTGGTTGGCGGAAGCGGACGTGGTGCTGGTGCTGGACCACGACGTGCCCTACATCCCCACCCTGGACGGGCCCCGGCCCGACGCCTTCATTGCCCAGATAGACCTCGACCCGGTGAAGGCGACCATTCCCCTCTGGACTTACCCCCTGGACTGTGCCGTCCAGGCCGACAGCGCCCAGGCCCTGCCCCTGCTGCTGGAGTATGCCGAGAGGTCACTGGCGGCCGCCGATCGGCGGCGCATCGCCCAGCGGCGGGAGGCCCTGGCCGCCCGCCACCGCCAGCAGCGGGAGGCGTGGCAGCGGCAGGCGCTGGACAGGGCGGCGGTGCGGCCCATCGCCCCCGAGTGGCTGGCCCACTGCCTGGGGCGGCTCCTGGCCGAGGACGCCCCCGATGCCATCGTCGTGGACGAGACGGTGACCAACGCCCGCCTGCTCTTCGCGCACGTGCCTGCTGCCCTGCCGGGCACCTGGTTCAAGAGCGGCGGTTCCGGGCTGGGCTGGGGGCTGGGGGCTGCTCTGGGCGTGAAGCTGGCCCATCCGGAGCGTCCCGTCATCGCTGCCGTTGGCGACGGCTCCTTCGTCTTCGGGTCGCCCCTGGCCGCCCTGTGGTCGGCACACAGGGCCAGGGCCCCCTTCCTGACCGTCATCTTCGACAACGGTGGCTACAACGCTACCAAGCAGCCCCTGGTGGCCGCCTACCCCGAAGGGGAGTCGGTGCGCACGGGCCGCTACGTGGGCGTGGAGCTGGGCGACCCCCTGCGCTACGACCTGGTGGCCGCGGCTGTGGGTGCCTACGGCGAGAGGGTGGAGGAGCCGGAGGAGGTCCTGCCTGCCCTGCGGCGCGGGCTGGAGCGGGTGCGCTGCGGCCAGTCGGCAGTGATAGACGTGCTGCTGGCGCCCATCTGATGCGCCGCCTGTTGCGGCCGAGTGCGGAGGTGACCGGCCGGTGATGCGCCTGCACGACTTCCTGGACTACTGGGCCCACCAGCGGCCCAGGGCCGACTTCGCAGCCGACGCCCGGCGACGCCTGTGCTACGCCGAGGCGCGGGCCCTGGCCGATCGCCTGGCCAATGCGCTGGTCGCCGTGGGGTTGCGGGTCGGCGACAGGGCGGCCGTCCTCTCTCTGAACAGCATCGAGTATGTCGTCCTCTACTTCGCTGCCTCCAAGGCCGGCGTCGCCCTGGTGCCCCTGAACTATCGCCTCACCCCGGCCGACTGGTCTTACATGGTGCGAGACGCTGGCGCCCGCGTGCTCTTCGCCTCGGCCGAGTATGCCCGGGCGCTGGAGCCGGTGAGGCGGGAGATGGACTCGGTGGAGCGCTTCGTCCTGCTGGACGAAGGAGAGGTACCGGGATGGGAACCGCTGGCTGCCCTCGAGCACGACCAGCCCGCCAGCCCGCCCCGGCGCTACGTCCCACCCGAGGCCGACGCCTACCAGATGTATACCAGCGGCACCACCGGCCCGCCCAAAGGGGCGGTGCTGTCCCAGGCGGCCGTGAGCGCTAACATGGTGCAGGCGGCCACCGCCTTCGACTTCCGCATCGGTGAGCGCTGTCTGGCGGTGCTGCCCATGTTCCATGCTGGCATCGTTCCCACCGTCCTGGCGCCCGTCTCGCGGGGCTGCTCGCTGCTGGTGATGGAGCGGTTCGACGCCGCTCGAGTGGTGGAGGCCCTGAGCGAGGGGGGAGTGAACGTGACCACCCTGGTGCCGTCCATGATCCAGATGTGCCTGAACGACGTTCCCGATGTGGAGCGACGGGACTACTCCTCCCTGCGTCTCGTCCACTACGGCGCCTCCCCCATCGCCGAGACGACCCTGCGGCGGGCCCTGACGGTCTTCCGCTGCGACTTCCTGCAGTCCTATGGCCTCACCGAGGCTACCCAGGCGCTGACCTACCTCACCCCCGAAGACCACCGCCTGGGCCTGGAGGAGAGGCCACGGCTTCTCCTCTCGGCGGGACGCCCCGCCCTGGGCACGGAGGTGATGGTGGTGGACGACGATGGTCACCCTCTGCCGCCGGGCCAGCCCGGCGAGGTGGTGGCCCGCGGCCCCCAGCTCATGCGCGGCTACTGGCAGCGGCCCGACGAGACCCGCGAGGCCCTGCGCGACGGCTGGCTCCACACCGGCGACATCGGCACCCTAGACGAGGACGGCTACCTCTACGTGCTGGACCGCAAGAAGGACGTCATCGTCTCGGGGGGCGAAAACGTCTACCCGCGGACCGTGGAGGAGGTGCTGCTGCAGCACCCGGCTGTGGCCGACGCCGCCGTCATCGGCGTGCCCGACGAGCGCTGGGGCGAAGCGGTGAAGGCCATCGTCGTGCTGCGGGCGGGCATGACGGTCAGCGAGCGGGAGCTGCTGGACTTCTGCCGCGAGAGGCTGGCAGGCTTCCAGCGCCCCCGCTCGGTGGACTTCGTGGAGGCGCTGCCCCGCAACCCCAGCGGCAAGGTGCTGAAGCGTGTTCTGCGCGAACCATACTGGGCGGGCCACTGGCGGCGGGTGGCCGGGGCCTGAACCCCACCGGGAGCGAGGGAGCATGAGCGAGAAGGCGGTGCTGCTGGAAGCCGATGGCCCCGTGGCCAACATCGTCCTCAACCGCCCCCGTGTCCTCAACGCCATGAACATGGAGTGGGTGCTGGCCTTCGAGGAGGCGGTGCAGCTGGTGGCCTCTATGTCCGAAGTGCGGGTGGTGGTGGTGCGGGGCAGGGGCCGCGCCTTCTGCGCCGGCCTGGACCTGGACATGTATAGCCGCGAGCTGATGCCTCCGGGCTTCTTCGAGGCCCAGGAGCGGGGCTTCCACGGGCTGGAAGAGATGGACAAGATCACCATCGCCGCCATCCACGGTTACTGCCTGGGCGGGGGGCTGCAACTGGCCATCTCCTGCGACCTGCGGGTGTGTAGCAGCGACGCCACCCTGGGCCTCCCCGCCATCAACGAGGGGCTGATGCCCGGCATGGCCCCCTACCGCCTACCCCGGCTCATCGGCCTGGGGCCTGCCTGCCGCCTCATCCTCTCCGGCCAGCCCATCGGCCCCGAGGAGGCCCACCGCCTGGGGCTGGTAGATTACCTGGTGCCGGCGGAGCGATTCGAGGAGGGGCTGGCAGAGGTGGTCTCCCTCTACCTGAAGGTGCCGCGCACGGCAGCCATCGCCTCCAAGCGCCTGATGCAGCGGGCCTTCCAGTCGTCCTTCGACGAGGCGCTGGCCGAGGCGCGGGAGCTGCTGGCTGGCTGCCTGGCCTCTCCCGAGGCGGCAGCGGCCGCCGCCGAGTGGCAGGTGCGCAAGCGGCAGCGACGCTCGCGCCCCGAAGGCTAACGGGCGCCGCCAGCCGACAGCACGGTGCCTGCCCAGCGCTCGTAGAGCTTCACCACCGTCGTGAAGTCCTGGTCGGCCAGCCCCTCGCCCACGGCCATCTCCCAGGCCAGCTCCACCGCCCGTCCCACCAGCAGGGGGACGCCCGCCTGCCGCGCCAGGGCCGTCGCCAGCGATACGTCCTTGTGCATCAGGCCAGCGCGAAAGCCGTAGTCGAAGCTGCGGGACAGCACGGCGCGGGGGAACTTGTCCTCGGTGGCGGTGTTGCGGCCGGAGCTGACGTTGAGGACGTCCAGCGCCGTTTCGGGGTCGAGTCCCACCTTCGCAGCCAGCACCAGGGCCTCGGCCGTGGCCACCATGGCGGTGGCCGAAAGGAGGTTGTTGATGAGCTTCATGGCCTGGCCGTGTCCGGGGCGCTCCGACACGTGAAAGACATGTCGTCCGATGATCTCGAGCAACGGTCGCGCCCGCTCGAACGCCTCTCTGCTACCGGCGGCCATGATGCTGAGGGTGCCTTCCTCGGCGCCGCGCACGCCGCCGCTCACGGGGGCGTCCAGGCAGTGGGCCCCGTTCTGCGCCAGCGCCGCGGCCACCCGCTCCTCCACCTCGACGCCGGTGGTGGAGAGGTCCACGAACAGGGAGCCCGCTGTCACGCCCTCCAGCAGGCCCCCCGGCCCCAGCACCGCCTCGGCCACGCTGGCGGGGGTGGGGAGGCTGGCCAGCACCACCCGACAGCGGCTGGCCACCTCGGCTGGCGAGTCGGCCACTGGCACGGCCATCTGCTGGAAGGGGGCGAGCGCCTGGGGAGAGATGTCGCAGACCACCAGCGTCTGGCCGTGGGCCAGCAGCCGACGGGCCATGCGGCCCCCCATCTGCCCCAGGCCAATGAAGCCCACCGGCCCCGTCATCGCTCCATCTCCTGGAAGGCCTCACGGGCGATGCGGAAGGCCTCGACCGCTGCCGGCACGCCGGCGTAGACGGCCAGGTGCAGCAGCGCCTCGCGGATCTCCTCGCGGGTGAGGCCGTGGCGCAGGCCAGCGCCGATGTGCAGCCTCAGCTCGTGGCTCCGGCCCAGGGCAGTCAGGGCGGCGATGGTGATGAGGCTGCGCTCCCGCAGGCCCAGCCCCGGTCGCGCCCAGACGGTGCCCCAGGCATACTCCGTCACCAGCTCCTGCAGGGGTCGAGAGAAGTCGTCCGCCTCGCGCAGCGCCCTGTCCACATACTCGTTGCCCAGGGCGCGACGGCGTATGGCCAGTCCCTGCTCGAACCTTTCGCCGGGCACGCTTCTCCCTCCTTTCGCGGGGTCGAGCCCATTATGGCACGGGGAGGGCGAAGGGACGCCCCCCACCCGGGGCTCAGGGGAGGGGGCGACCGGGTGGCGCCGCCCCCAGGCCGCCGTCGGTGTTGATGATGACGCCCGTGACCACACCGCTGAGCCGCTTGCAGGCCAGGTAGACGCAGGCCCAGGCGTGGTCCTCGGGCGTGGGCAGAGCTCGCAGGGGGTTGGAGGCGCGGATGCGCTCGTCGCGCCCCTCCACCTGGTCGGCGGAGACGTCCTGGCCCAGGCTGCGCAGCCCCCGCAGCCGGGTGCGGGTGGTTCCGCCCGGGGCGACGCCGTTAACGCGCACCCTGGGCGCCAGTTCGCAGGCCAGCAGCGACACGAGGCCCCGCAATGCCCACTTGGTGGCCCCGTAGAGGAAGCCCGAACCGCCGGTGTAGAAGCCGGCGCTGGAAACGGTGAAGATGATGGAGCCCTCCGACTGCAGCAGGGCGGGGAGGGCCGCCTTGGCGCTGAGCAGGTAGCTCTTCACGTTTACGGCGAAGATCTCGTCGAAGGCGTCCGACAGGCGCTCCGCCGGCACGTCCTGCAGCGTGACGTAGTAATCGAACAGGCCCACGCTGCAGACCAGCGTGTCCAGCCGCCCGAAGGCGGCCACGGTCTCGGCCACTGCCCGGCGGTTGTCCTCCCAGAGGGTGGCATCGCCCACCACCGGCAGCACCCGCTGGCCATATCGGGAGCGCAGCGCCTGCAACCCCTCCTGGGACAGGTCGAGCACGCTCACCCGCGCTCCCTGGCCCACGAACACGTCCACGATGCCGCGGCCGATGCCCGAAGCACCCCCGGTCACCAGGGCGACCTGTCCCTCCAGCCAGCCCTTGCCGTCCTGTGTCATCGCCGCTGCGAAGGGCCTCGCACGGGGCCCTGGCTACGAGCGAGCGCCTTCCCTGGCCGCCATGGGCCCTAGGAGCCGGGGCCGAAGGGGTTCTCCAGAAAGCGGGAGAAGGTGTCGGTGGTCTGCCACGTGAGGCTCTCCAGCTCCAGCGGGTCGAGGCGGATGCTGTGTCCCAGCTTGGGCGAGGCGATCTCCAGGCGGACGCCGTTGCGGGTGTGCACCTTGCGCACGATGACGGTGGCGAACTCGTTAGCGATGATGAACTCGTCCCGCCGGTCGCGGCCTGCCTCCGTCCCGTCCTGCCGGTCGGCCATGGCGCCCCTCACAGGAAGATGGACAGGTTGTGGCTGCCCACCGTGCTCTGGTCCAGCACGATGCGCCGGTAGGCGATCTTCCAGCCGCCGTCCACCCGGCGCAGGATGTCCTGACGGTCGGCCGAGAGGAGGTCGTAGTCGGGCGTATCGCCGCGGTTGCGGTAGACCAGCAGGTTGCAGCGCACCCGGTACTCGTTCTCCCTGTCCCCGGGCTGGACACGGATGTTGGTGACGAAGTGGCGGGTGCGGGAGGGAGGGTCCTCGGCCCAGGCGAACTCGGTGCCCAGGCGCTGGACGCGGATGTGGAGCGTCTCGCGGTTGTCGGAGAAGATCTTGCTCTCCTCGACGATGTCCGGCCCGGCGTCGCGGGCCTTGGTCACCCGCATCGGCGCCTCGTAGCGGGCGTCCTCGGCGAAGAGATCGATCCATTCCTCGAAGCGGCGCTCGTCCAGCAGCTCCGCCTCGTGGAGCAGGAACTCTTCGATCTCGGCCTTGATGGCGGGGTCCACGCCCATCTCCGTCCCTCGCACCTCCGGTCTAGTCGCGCAGCATGTAACGGGCCCAGGTGGCCCACATGTTGCGGAAGTTGGTCTCGTGCACGTAGGGGGGCACAGCCACCCCCGGCCCGGGGAAGCTGGGGTCGGGCTCCAGGTCCAGGCCCATCTCGTAAGGGAAGACCAGGTCGCGGGCCAGGGTGGACTTGACCTGGCGGGTCAGGTTCGTCCAGTTCTCGAAGTCGTCCTGCTCGAACATCCCCGCTGCACCGAAGGCCAGGGTGTAGGCCAGATAGGACTCGTCCTTGTACCACTGGGGGGCATCCTTGGGCACGATGCACCAGGACCACATCTGGATGCGGCCCGGGCCGATGGGGTGCCACAGGCGCATGGTCACGAAACGCACCCCCGGCTGGCCCGGGATGCGGCTGAAGGGCTGCAGGAGAATGGACAGGTTCGGGAAGACGGTGCAGACGGCCGTCCGCACCTGGCTGAAGACCTGCACCTGCTCGGGGGTGAGGGTCTGGTGCATGGCCTCCACCACCTCGGGCGGGAAGCCGAAGAACGGTGGCATGCCCGGGGTGCGCCCCAGGCCTATGGCGTGGCCCTTGCCCGGTATGTGCACCGCCACCCCCTCGAAGTGGGTGCGGGCCGACGACGGGAAGTAGCCCAGCTCGAAGCCGAAGGCGTGGGCAACCGGCGTGTGGTAGCCGTCGCCGGCGAAGTTCTCGGCGCAGATCTTCCAGTCGGTGTCGGCCACCCACTTGTCGGGCGTCCCGTAGACCTCGGTGCCGTTGGGGCCGGGCTTCAGGTAGAAGTCCAGATACCACTGGAAGCCGCCCAGGTATTCCTCCAGCGAGGGGGCCTCCGGGTCCAGGTTGCCGAAGATGAGGCCGTTATAGGTCTCCACCCGCACCGGCACCAGGGCCCACTCCGCCTTGTCCAGCCGCCGGTGGTAGACCTCGTTCCAGTAGGGGACGCCGATCAGTTCGCCGGTGTTCTTGTATGTCCAGCCATGGTAGGAGCAGCGGAAGTGGGAAGCGTTGCCCATCTCGGCCTTGCACACCTGGTTGCCCCGGTGGCGGCACATGTTCAGGTGGGCCCGCACCTTCCCCTCTTCGTCCCGCACCACGATGATGGAGTTGTTGGCGATGTAGCGCAGCACGTAGTCGCCGGGGCTGGGGATCTCCGACTCGTGGGCCAGGAACACCCAGCACCGTCCGAACACCCGCTCCTGCTCCAGCTCGAAGATCTCGGGGTCGTTGAAGATGCGCACCGGCACCCGGCCTTGGGGCACCATGTCCAGCATGGACTCCAGCATGGCCCGGGTCTCCGGGCTGGGCTGCCTGCGACCCTTCAGCACCTGCATGGCTCACGACCTCCCTCGCTCGGTTCGCCGCTCGCTCCCCTTCATCCGCTTCGGTTCGCCGTGCCTTAGGAGGCGGCGCGGGCGGCGGTGCGCTGGCGGACCTCCTCGATGACCTGCTGCCAGCGGCGCACGTGCTCCCGCACCCCCTCGACGTATTTCTCCGGCACGATGTCGAAGGTGTAGGGCGGGCGGGATGGCCCCGCCTTTATGTAGCCCGCCGCGTTGAAGCGCATCTTCTCCAGGGGGGTGTTGTAGCGGGCGAACTCGGTGAAGTCCTGCGAGACCAGGAAGGGCTCGTGCGCCCAGAGGATGCGCTCCGAGACCCAGCGCGCCTCCTCCAGCCGGCCCGACTGGATGGCGTCCCGCAGGTAGAGCACCGGCCACGGCCCGCAGGCCACCGTGCTGCTCCAGCAGGCGGGCGACTCCTCCGGGTAGAGGCTGTAGGCCAGGAACCAGATGGTCTCGATGAGCATGAGCCGCACCTTGCCCCGCACTGCTTGCAGATCGTGGTGGTAGCGGAAGCCGATGGCCGCCCCGCCCGCGTATTTGACCGCTATCACCTGCGGTATCTCGGCCAGGGCGGCGTAGACCGGCGTGGGTATGACGCCGCGGAAGGCGGCCGTGTTGTCGTAGACGATGATGTTCATGTCGGGGAAGGTCTCGGCCACGTCGCGGTAGAAGCGGATCATCCCCTGGGCCGTCATCTCCGACCACATGGGCCGTCCCAGTAGCACGCCCGGCACCCCCAGGTCGTGCAGGAAGCGCATGCGCTCGAGGGTGTCGCGGGTGTTGAGGGTGGTGGCGCCGATGAACAAGGGGTAGTCGGGGTTGATTGACCTGGCCGTCTCCCAGGCGGTGGCGGCGAAGGCCTTCCACTCGTCCAGGGTGAGGGTGGCCATCTCGCCCAGGGTGCCGTTGGTCGCGATGCTGTCCACCCCGTCGGCGATGAGCTGACGGATCATGCGCGCCGTCTCGTCCAGGTCCACCGTGTCGCGGGCGCGGGGGTCGTCGGCGCCCTCCTTGGCCGGTGTGGGCGGGTAGCCCTGTACCCCCTTGATGTCGGCCACCGTGAACTTGGGCAGCTTGCCCATCGCTACCTCCTCACAGCTCCACGCTGGCCACGGCCGTCCCCGTCAGCCAGGGCGGGACGGGTTCGTAGGCGTGGAAGCGGAACTTGCGTCCGTGCACCGCTCCGGCCAGTATCAGCCAGGTGCGGATCTCCTCGGCGCCGTTGCCGGCCGCTGCTACCTCCTCGTCGCTCCAGTCGGCGATCTCCTCCCCCCTGCCCTGGGAGAGCAGGTCCATCACTCGCCGGTCCCACTCGGTGTCTATCTGACCCGATTCGGGCGCTCCCACCCAGTGGGACAGGCCGCCGGTGGCCAGCACCACCACCCGCTCGGCCACCGTCTGCGTCTCGATGGCCCGCGCCAGCATCCGCCCGAACTCGTAGCAGCGGCGGCGGGTGGGCAAGGGCGGCTGCACCCCGTTGACGATGATGGGCACCAGCGGCACCAGGTCGTCGCCGGGCAGAAGGAAGTGGAAGGGCACGCAGAAGTTCTCGTCGAAGGCCATGTCGCCCGAGGAGAACGAGGGGTCGAAGCCAGAGCGGTAGGCGAAGCGGAGCAGTTCGTTGCCCAGGGCGGCGTGGCCGGGGAAGGTCCTGCTCTCCACCCGCAGGAAGCGCTCGAACTCCGGGGTGGGTGGCCCTATGTAGGAGTCGGCGATGCCGATGCAGAAGGCGGGGTAGTTGTTCAGGAAGAAGCTAGTGAAGTGCTCGACCGAGACGCAGACGATGGCGTCGGGGCGGGCCGCCTCCAGTTCCCGGCGCACCCGCTCGAAGGCCCGGTAAACGTTGTTGCGCTGCTCCTCGTTGGCCATCTCCGGGAAGCCGGTGATGCCCGGGGAGTGGGAGGTGGCGAAAGCGCCGACTATCTTCCCCATCGGCCCATACCTCCTGGCCTAGGAACCGGAACGGACGCGCTCATAGTATTCCTGGCGCGGCACCCCCATGTGCACGGCGCCGAAGAGAAGGATGTAGGGGTTCACCCCGGCGCGATAGAGCTTGCTGAAGTCCTTTTCCTTGATGGCGCGCACCTCTTCGTCGTCGAGCCCGTAGTCGCGCATGGTCTGGTCGGGGTCGGCGCGGAAGCGCTCAGCCAGGTCGGGGTTGCGGCGGAGCTCCCACAGGAACTTGTGGAGCCTGTACATCAATGGCACCTCCCGTGCGGGAAGTGAAGCACCGCCTTAATGCTATGTTGAGCCACGAGGGGCTGTCAAGGCCGGCAGGCGAGGGGAGACCTATGGCCACTATCGCACAGGTTTATTGCCGTCGGCAGCCTCCCCCGGCGCTGTTCCCGTTATTCTGGCGCCCCGCCAGGCCGGTAGCGCCCTTTACAGAGGCCGCTCACCGATGCCATCATGATGCCGACCGGCCCCGCCCGGGCCGCCCCTTGTCGGCGCTGCCTGCCTATCACGCCTGCCGAGGAGGGCTGCCATGGACATCCGCAAGGTCGTAGTGGTGGTGGAGGAGGTGCACACCGAGGGGGGACGGGGCGACGACCTGGGCCCCCTGCGCAAGGTGGCTGCCGCGGCCGTGATCCGCAACCCCTATGCTGGCCGCCCCTGGAGCCGGGACCTGAGCGAGCTGGTGGGGCCCAGCGCCGACCTGGCGCGGCTGCTGGCCCGCCGCGCCCTGGACGCCCTGGGCTGCCCGGTGGAGGGCTTCGGCAAGGGGGCCATCGTCGGCCTGGCGGGGGAGCAGGAGCACGCCGTCGCCTGCCTCACCAGCGTGTTCGGCGACGCCTTCCGCGAGGCCATCGGCGGCGGCAAGGCCTGGCTCCCGTCGGTCACCAAGCGCGCCTCGGCCGGCACCCCCATTGACATTCCCACCGCCTACCGCCACGCGCTCTGGGTGCGCTCCCACTACGACACGGTCACCATCATGGTGCCCGATGCGCCCTTGCCCGACGAGATCATGGTCTGCCTGGCCGTCACCAACCGCGGCCGCATCAACGAGCGGCTGGGGGGCCTGCGCAAAGAAGAAGTGAAGGGCGAGGACGGGCTGCGATGACCTGGGACGGCACCTACGACGTGGGACATTTCGGGCCGCCCGAAGGCTCCCTGCTGGTGCGCAACCTGCGGGCGGTGGTGACGGGGCGACTGGGCGAGGCGCCCTTGCCCGCCTCGTCCATTCGCGTCGAGGGCGGGCGCATCGTCGCCATCGGCGACGAGGGAGGGGACGCGGATGTGGTGGTGGATGCCCAGGGGGCGGTGGCCGTCCCTGGCCTCATAGACACCCACTCGCACGTGGTCTTCGGCGACTACACTCCCCGCCAGCACGCTATCGGCTGGCTGGAGAGCTACATGCACGGCGGCGTCACCCGCGTCATGTCTGCCTCGGAGGTCCACCTGCCCGGTCGCCCCAACGACCGGGCGGGAGTGAAGGCGCTGGCCATCGCCGCCCAGAGGGCCTACGCCAACTTCCGGCCGGGCGGGGTCAAGGTCATGGGCGGCTCCGTGATCTGCGAGCCCGTCCTGACCAGGGAGGACTTCCAGGAGCTGGCGGCGGCCGGCGTCCGCCTCATGAAGGTGGGGTTCGGCGCCTTCAGCGACCCGGCCGAGGCGGCGCCGCAGGTGGCCTGGGCGAAGGAGGCCGGCCTGCTGGTGATGTGTCACTCGGGTGGGGCCTCCATACCCGGCTCCCGCCCCATCACCGTTGACCACCTGCTCGCGCTAAGACCGCACATCGCCGGCCACATCAACGGCGGCACCACTGCTCTGCCCGACGAAGACCTGGTGCGGCTCATCGAGGGCTCGGACATGGCCCTGCAACTGGTGCAGGCGGGCAACCTGCGCTCGTCCCTGTTCATCCTGCGGCAGGCGCGGGAGCGAGGTGCGCTGGGGCGGGTCATCCTGGGCACCGACACCCCCTCCGGCACCGGCGTCATGCCCCTGGGGATGCTGAAGACCATCGCCGAGCTGTCGTCCCTGGGCGGCCTGGCCGCTGCCGATGCCATCGCTCTGGCCACCGGCAACGCCGCTCGCGTCCTGAGTGTGGAGGACGGGGTGCTGGAGCCGGGGAGGCCGGCGGACATGGTGCTGCTGCAGGAGCCCTGGGGCGGGACGCAGCCCGGGCCGCTGGAGTCGCTCCAGTTCGGCGACATACCCGGCATCTGTGCCGTCATCATAGACGGGCAGATACGGGCGCTGCGCAGCCGCAACACGCCGGCGGCGGCGCGGCAGGTCGTCGTCCACGCCCGCGGACGTTCCTATCCGTGACCAGCGCGAGGAGGCACAGGTTGCTGGCTGACCAGGTGGCAGCGGCGGCGCGGATGCTGGCCCGCATGGAATATGTCCACGCCTTCGGCCACGTCAGCGCCCGCGACGGCGACCACGTCTGGTTCACCCCCACCTGGCCGCCCCTGGGGCGCCTGACCGCCGAGCGGGTGCTGCTCCTGGACCTAGAGGGGAACGTGGTGCGGGGCGAGCAGCGCTACCGGCCCATCGAGGTGGACCTCCACCTGGGCCTCTACCGCCACCGACCGGAGGTCGGCGCCATGTGCCGCATCCACGGCCTGGGCATCACCGTATGGGCGGCCAGGCGTCGGGTGCCGCCGGTGCTGCACGGCTTCGGTGGCATCGCGGGCAAAGTGGCCTTCTGGGACGACCCCGACCTCTTCCACAGCCGGCAGATGGGCGAAGACGTGGCCGCCGCCGTCGGCGACGCCGATGCCGTGCTCATGAGCGGCAACGGCGCCATCGTCCTCGGCAGCGACCTGCCCCAGGCGATGGTCAGGGCCTGGAGCCTGGAGGAGCGCTGCCGGCTGGCCCTCTACGCTGGGCCCGAGGGCGTCCCCTTCAGCCCCGACGAGCTGCAGCGACGCAGCCGCTGGTATGGGGGCGAGGAGAAGCGCCTCTGGGTATGGCTGCGGGCCCGATACGGCGACCCCGAAGGCGAATACGCCTGGGCGGAAGGGCCCCAGTTCTAGGGGTGGCCCGCCGGTGGCGGCCGGAGCGGACGTTCAGCCGCCTGCCAGGGAGAGGGCCTGGAGCAGGGCGCGGCGGGCGAAGACCCGTGCCAGGTGCAGGCGATAGCTGCCCGAGGCGAAGGTGTCGCTCAAGGGGTAGTCCACGCCCTGGGCGGCCATGGCCGCCGCGGTGGCCAGCGATTCCTGGCTGGCCGGGCTGTCCCGCAAGGCCCCCTCCACGGCACCGTCACGGAAGGGGGTCCCCGCTACCCCCGTGAAGGCGATGCGCGCCGCGGCGACCTTCCCCCTCTCGACGCTGAGAAGGGCAGCGCACCCCACCACTGCGAACCCCGAGGCAGGGTGGGGGAACTTGAGGTAGGCGGCGCCAGCGCCGGCGGGGCGCGCCGGCACCCTCACCTCCACCAGCACTTCGTCAGGGGCCAGGGCGGTGGTGAAGGGGCCGAGAAAGTAGTCGTGGGCGGGGATGGCCCGCCGACCCCCCGGCCCCTGCGCGACGATGACGGCCTCGCTGGCCAGCACAGCGGCGGGGTAATCGGCGGCGGGGTCGGCGTGGGCCAGGCTGCCGCCGATGGTGCCCCGGTTGCGCACCTGCACGTCGCCGATGACCGAGGCCGCCTGGGCCAGCAAGGGCGCCTTCTCGCGCAGCAAGGGCGAGCGGGCCACATCGCTGTGGAGGGTCAGGGCGCCGATGGCCACCTCGTCGCCCTCGTCGCGGATGTAGCGCAGCTCCTCCAGCCCGCCGATGTCCACCAGCAGCGTCGGGCGCACCAGGCGCAGCTTCATCATGGGGATAAGGCTGTGGCCGCCGGCCAGGAGCTTCGCCTCCTCGCCGTGGCGCTGCAGAAGCTCGATGGCCTCCTCCAGGCTGCGGGCCGGAACGTAATCGAAGGGAGCAGGTATCACCGCTGCCCTCCCCTTGCCTCCTGGATGGCCGCCCAGACCTTCTCGGGCGTGAGGGGGATGTCCAGGTGGCGGATGCCCAGGGGACGCAGCGCGTCCAGCACGGCGTTGGCCACCGCTGGCGTGGCGGCGATGGCCCCGCCCTCGCCGATGCCCTTGACCCCCAGGGGGTTCAACGGCGACGGAGTCTCGATGAAGTCCACCTCCAGCGGTGGCAGATGGTGTGCCCGCGGCACCGCGTATTCGTTCAGCGACGGCGTCAGGAGCTGGCCGTTCTCGTCGTAGACCACGTATTCGTAGAGGGCCTGGGCGATGCCCTGCGCCACGCCGCCGTGCACCTGGCCGTGCACCAGCAGGGGGTTGACGATGCGCCCGCAGTCGTCCACGGCCACGTAGCGTTCGATCTGCACCTGGCCCGTCTCCGGGTCCACCAGCACCACGCAGGCGTGGGTGCCCGAGGAGAAGGCGTAGTCGGGAGGGTCGAACGCCGCCTGCGCCTCCAGCCCCGGCTCCAGACCGGAGTCGAAAAGCTTCCAGCCCAGGATGGCAGCCTGGGCAACCTCCTGGATGCTCTTGGCAGCGGAGGGGGCGCCACGGACGTAGAAGCGCCCCTGCTCGAACTCGATGTCCTCGGGCGCCGCTTCCAGCAGGTGGGCGGCGATGTGTCGGGCCTTGTCCAGCACCTTCTGGCAGGCCCGCGCCAGGGCCGCCCCTGCCACCGTCAGACTGCGACTGCCGAAGGTGCCGAAGCCGAACGGCGCCACCTCCGTGTCGCCGAAGACCACCTCCACGTCGTCCATGGGCACTCCCAGCAGGTGCGAGGCCACCTGGGCGAAGGCCGTCTCGTGGCCCTGGCCGTGGCCGGCGGTGCCCAGGAGCACCGTCACCTTGCCCGTGGGGTGAAAGCGGACGACGGCGCTCTCCCACATGCCCGACGACCCCTCCCGCGCTGCCTGCCGCGACGGCACCACGCCGCCCAGCTCCACGTAGGAGGAGAAGCCGATGCCCAGGTAGCGGCCCCGTTCCCACTCCTCTCGCTGGCGGCGGCGCAACGCCTCGTAGTCCAGCAACTCCAGGGTGCGCCGGAAGCAGCCTTCGAAGTTGCCGCTGTCGTAGGTGAGGCCGGTGGGCGTCGTGTAGGGGAAGCGGTCGTTGGGCACGAAGTTGCGGCGCCGCACCTCGGCCGGGTCCAGGTCTAGCTCGCGGGCCACCAGGTCCACCAGTCGCTCGATGTAGTAGGTTGCTTCGGGGCGGCCAGCGCCCCGATAGGGGCCCGTGGGCGTGGTGTTGGTATAAACGCCGTAGACGTCCACCGCCACCGCCCCGATGGTGTATGCCCCCGGCAGTAGCGGCGCCGTGCGGGCTATCGGCACGCCGGGCGAGTTGGGGTAGAGGTAGGCGCCCATGTTGGCGTAGATGGTGCCGCGGACGGCGGTGATGGTGCCGTCCCTCCTGGCCGCCACCTCCAGGTGGGCGACCTGGTCGCGGCCGTGAGTGGTCGCCTGGAAGTTCTCCCGTCGGTCTTCGGTCCACTTGACGGGCCTCCCCAGCAGCAGCGAGCAGTAGATGGCCGCCGTCTCGTCGGGATACATGGGCTCCTTGCTGCCGAAGGCGCCCCCGACGTCAGGGGCTATCACGCGGATGTGGTGCTCGGGCAGACCCAGCAGGTGGGCGATGAACCAGCGGGTGTGGTGGGGGCGCTGGGTGGTGAGCCAGACGGTCAGTCGCTCGCTTACGGGGTCGTAGTGGGCCACCAGTGAGCGCGGCTCCAGAGCGCAGGGGACCAGGCGCTGGTTGACCATGCGCTGGGAGACCACCACCTCCGCCTCGTGGAAGGCCCTCTCCACGTCGCCCGATCCCACCCGAGCGTGGAAGGCGATGTTGCCCGGGAAGCCCTCGTGCACCTGAGGTGCCCCCTCGGCGATGGCCGCCTCGATGTCCGCCACCGCCGGCAGCGGCTCGTATTCCACCTCCACCAGTTCGGCCGCGTCGTAGGCCGCCTCGCGGCTCTCGGCCACCACCGCCGCCACCGGCTCCCCCTGGTAGACGACCCGCTCGGTGGCCAGGACAGGCACCGGCGGCGGCTGCACCTGCTGGCCCGGTGGCCGGCGGATGAGCGGGATGGCGCGCACCCTGCCTGCCAGGTCCTGGCCGGTGAGGACTGCCAACACCCCCGGGTGGGCCCGTGCCCGGCCTGTGTCAATGGACAGGATGCGTGCGTGGGCATACGGGCTGCGGACGAAGACGACGTAGCAGAGGCCAGGGAGGCGCAGGTCGTCGGTGAAGGTGCCTTTGCCCGTCAGCAGGCGCGGGTCTTCCCGACGCTTCACGCTCCGGCCGATCATTTTCCCTCCCCGAGCGAGAGATCGGCGGTCGCGGTCGAGCGGCGGCCTCTAGCCAGCGGGGCCCGTGCGCAGCCTTTCGGCAGCATAGCGGATGGCTTCCACGATGTGCTGGTATCCCGTGCAGCGACAGAGGTTCCCCTCCAGCCAGTGGCGGATCTCGTCCTCGGTGGGGTCGGGGTGGCGCTGCAGCAGCTCGTAGGCGCACATGATGATGCCAGGCGTGCAGAAGCCGCATTGCAGGCCGTGCTTCTCCCAGAAGCCCTCTTGCAGGGGATGGAGGCGCCCGTCTCTGGCCAGCCCCTCGATGGTCAGGACATCGGCGCCGTTGGCCTGCACCGCCAGCACCGTGCACGACTTCACTGCCCGGCCGTTCAGGAGGACGGTGCAGCAGCCGCAGGACGAGGTATCGCAGCCCACATGGGTGCCCGTGAGCCCCAGCACGTCGCGCAGGTAGTGCACCAGTAGCAGACGAGGCTCCACGTCGTGCCGATAGGGAACGCCGTTGACGGTCAGTGCGATCTCGGCCATGGACTCTTCCGCGGCGGGAGGTCAGAGCAATGGTAGCACAGGCGGTCGCGCTGCCGAAAGGCACCGGCGCCCAGGGGTGGAGCTAGTCGCGGCCGTCGTTCAGGGGCTCCACCTGGAAGCGGTATTCCTCGATCACCGGGTTGGCCAGCAGCAGGCGACACATCTCCTCCACCTGGCGCTGTGCCTCCTGGACGCTCCCCGCCTGCAGCCGCAGCTCCATATACTTGCCCGCCCGCACCGACTCCACCCCCTGGAAGCCCAGGTCGTGCAGGGCGCCGCGTATGGTGAGGCCCTGGGGGTCGTTCACCGTCGGCTTGAGGGTGACGTAGACGCGGGCCAGGTAGCCCATCGCTAGCCCCGGGGCCGCAGCAGCTCGCGGCCGGTGAGCCGCCGGTAGGCCTCGCGGTATTTCTCGGCGGTGCGGTCCACGATGTCGGGCGGCAGCGCGGGCGCCGGCGGCTCCCGGTTCCAGCCCACGGAGGTGAGGTAGTCGCGCACGAACTGCTTGTCGAAGCTGGGCTGGGAGCGCCCGGGCCGGTAATCGTCGGCCGGCCAGAAGCGGCTGGAGTCGGGCGTCAGCACCTCGTCTATAAGGATGATCTCGTCGTCCAGCCAGCCGAACTCGAACTTGGTGTCGGCGATGATGATGCCCCGCTCGCGGGCGTAGTCGCGGGCGTAGCGATAGAGGGCGAGGCTGCGCAGGCGCATGGCCGTGGCCGCCCGCTGCCCCACCATCTCCACCATCTGCTCGAAGGTGATGGGCTGGTCGTGCCCCTCCTCGGCCTTGGTGGTGGGCGTGAAGAGGGGCTCCGGCAGCTCCTGGCTCTCCTGCAGGCCGGCGGGCATCTTCTGGCCGTTGACCGTCCCCTGGCGGCGGTATTCGTCCCAGGCGGAGCCGGCCAGGTAGCCCCGCACGATGCACTCGATGTCTATGCGCTGGGCCTTGCGCACCAGCATGGCCCGCCCCACTAGGTCGGGCGGCACCTCCAGGCCGTCAACGCTGGTGGCGTCCACCAGGCGCAGGAAATGGTTGGGCACCACCTCGGCGGTGCGCTCGAACCAGAAGGCCGATAGCTGGGTGAGCACCAGCCCCTTGTCGGGGATGCCGGTGGGGAGGACGACGTCGAAGGCAGAGATGCGGTCGGTGGAGACCATGAGCAAGCGGTCGCCCAGGTCGTAGGTATCGCGCACCTTGCCCCGGCGGTAGAGGGGCAAGGAGAGTTGGGTCTCCATCAGCACCGGCACCGTCATGTCCTTACCTCCATATCGCTTCTCACGACAGGCCCAGGCGCTGGAAGGTGGCGTCCACGTGGCGCAGGAACCAGCGGTAGTCGAAGAGGGCGGCCAGCTCGTCCCGCGAGAGGTGGGCCATCACCTCCCCGTCCTCGGCCAGCAACTCCTGGAAGGAACGCTCCTCCTCCCAGGCGCGCATGGCGTTGCGCTGCACCAGCTCGTAGGCACGGGGACGGGGCAGCCCCTTTTCCATCAGCGCCAACAGCACTCGCTGCGAGAACATGAGCCCCCGCGAAAGCTCCAGGTTGCGGCGCATGCGCTCGGGGTAGACCCGCAGCCCCCGCACCACGTAGGTGAACAGGTCGAGCATGTAGTCCAGCAGGATGCAGGCATCGGGCAGCACCACCCGCTCCACCGAAGAGTGGGAGATGTCGCGCTCGTGCCAGAGGGCCACGTTCTCCAGGGCAGCGGTCGCGTAGCCGCGGAAGAGGCGCGCCAGCCCGCAGATGCGCTCGCACTTCTCGGGGTTGCGCTTGTGGGGCATGGCGCTGGAACCCGTCTGCCCGGGCAGGAAGGGCTCCTCGGCCTCCAGCACCTCCGTCCGCTGCAGGTGGCGTATCTCGGTGGCGAACTTCTCCAGGCTGGCCGCCACGCCGGCCAGCACGGCCACGAAGTGGGCGTGGCGGTCGCGGGACACCACCTGGTCCACCACCGGCGCCACCGCCAGCCCCAGCCTGCGGCAGGCGCTCTCCTCCACCTCGGGCGGGACGCTGGCATGGGTGCCCACCGGCCCAGCCATCTTGCCCACGGCCACCTCCTGGCGGGCGCGGGCCAGGCGCTGGCGGTGGCGGGAGAGCTCGTCCCACCACAGGGCCAGCTTCAGGCCGAAGGAGGTGGGCTCGGCGTGGACGCCGTGGGTGCGCCCGGCCACGATGGTCTGCCGGTGGTCGAGGGCCTTTTCGCGCACGGCGTCCATGAGGGCGGCCAGGTCCTCGTCCAGGAGCTGGGCCGCCTCCGCGAGCAGCAGGGCCAGGGCGGTGTCCTCCACGTCGTAGGAGGTGAGACCCAGGTGCAGGTAGCTGGCCGCCTCGGGCGACAGGGAGTCGGCCACGGCGCGCAGGAAGGCGTTCAGGTCGTGGTGCATCTGGGCCTCGTAGTGGCGCCAGCGCTCCACGTCCACCGTGGCGCGACGCATCTCCTCGACCGCCGACCAGGGGACGCGGCCGACCTCGGCCCAGGCCTCGGCCACGGCCACCTCCACCTGCAGCCACTTCTGCAGCCGGTTCTCCTGCGACCAGATGCGGCCCATCTGGGGCCGCGTGTAGCGCTCGATCATCTCGCCGTGCCCTGCCGACCGTCCCCCCTACAGGTTCTCGGCGAAGAGGCGCAGCACTCGCTGCCAGGCGTCCCGGGCCGCCTGGGCGTTATAGACCTGGGGCCGAGTGTCGTTGAAGAAGGCGTGCTGGGTGCCCGGGTAGACGTGGATCTCGCAGCGCTTGCCGTAGCGCTCCAGGGCCTCCCGCAGCTCCTTCGAGCGGCGGGGCGGGTCCACCCAGGGGTCGTGCTCGGCGTAGATGGCCAGCACGGGCCCCTGGATGTTCTGCACCTTCTCGATGGGCTGGGGGTTGACGCCGTAGAAGGGGGCCACCGCCTTGATGTGGGGGCTGGCGCAGGCCAGCTCCAGGGCCAGGCCGCCGCCCATGCAGAAGCCGATGGCGCCGATGCCGCGACCGCGGGTGTAGGGCTGGGCGGCCAGCCAGTCGGCAGCGCGGGCCAGCTCCCTGGCCGCCCGCGCCATGTCCAGGGACATCATCAGCTTCTGGGCCTCGTCGGGCTCGCTGGTGACCTTGCCCCGGTAAAGGTCGGGGGCGAGGGCGGCGTAGCCCTCGCGGGCGAAGCGACGGCACACGTCCTGGATGTGGTCGTCTAGGCCCCACCACTCCTGGACGACGATGACGCCCGGGAAGGGGCCATCGCCTTCCGGTCGGGCCAGGTAGCCCGGCATCTCCTCGCCGTTGGCCGGGAAGCTCACCCTCTCGGTCAGGATGTCGGCCATCTCTACCCTCCTCCGCTAGAGATGCTACAGCGCCGGCCTCGTCTAGAGCACCCCCTTGGTGCTGGGCACCTCGCCCCCCAGCCTGGGCTCGGGACGGGTGGCCTGGCGCAGGGCCAGGGCCAGGGCCTTGAAGATGGCCTCGGCCCGGTGGTGGTCGTTCTCGCCCGCCAGCAGGCGCACGTGCAGGTTCAGGCGGCCGGCCTGGGCCAGCGAAGCGAGGAAGTGGGACACCATCTCGGTGGGGAGGGCGCCCAGGTAGTCGCGACGGAAGGACGCCTCCACGACGGCGTGGGGCCGCCCGCCCAAATCTACGGCCACCAGCGCCAGCGCCTCGTCCAGGGGCACCAGGGCGTGGCCGAAGCGGACGATGCCCCGCCGCTCGCCCAGCGCCTCGTCCAGCGCCTGGCCCAGGGCCAGCCCCACGTCCTCCACCAGGTGGTGGGCCTCCCGCTCCAGGTCGCCGCTGGCGCTGATGCTTATGTCGAGCAGCCCGTGGCGGGCCACCTGCTCCAGCAGGTGGTCGAACATGCCGATGCCGGTGGCGATGCTCCCCCGGCCGCTACCGTCCAGGTCGAGGGAGACCTCCACCCGCGTCTCCCCGGTCTCGCGCAGCACCCGCGCCTGTCTGTTCATGTTCCCTCCTGGCGCTCCAGGGAGGCCAGGGCCTCCAGCAGACGGTCGGTGTCCCGGGGCCGCCCGACGCTGATGCGTATGCAGTCGCGCAACAGGGGGTGGCTGTAGCGGCGCACCAGCACGCCGCGCCGCCGCAGCCCCGCCCAGACCGCCCGAGCATCGCCGTTGCGCAGGCGACAGAGCACGAAGTTGGCCCGCGAGGGGAAGGCCTCCAGCCAGGGGAAGCGCCCCAGGGCGGCCAGCAGCCGCTCCCGCTCGGCGACGATGGCCCGCAGGCGCTCCCGCAGCAAGGGCACATCCTCCAGCGAGGCCAGGGCGGCGGCCTGGGCGGCCACGTTCAGGTTGTAGGGCATCTTCACCTTCATGGCCAGCTCGGCCAGGGGCCGGGGCAGGACGCCGTAGCCCACCCGCAGGCCGGCCAGCCCTGCCCACTTGCTGAAGGTGCGCAGGACGACCAGGTTGGGGCGCTCGGGCACCAGCGGATAGAAGCTGGCCTCGGCCGCCGGCCAGTCGGCGGCAGCGAACTCGACGTAGGCCTCGTCCACCACCACCAGGGCGCCCGTCGCCAGCAGCGCCTCCAGCTCCTCCCGCGAGAGGGCGTCGCCGGTGGGGTTGTTGGGGGAGGCGAGGAAGCAGACGCGGGCGCCGTCGCGCAGGGCGGCGGCCACGGCCGCCGCGTCCAGGCGGAAGCCCTCCTTTCGCGGCACCTCCACCGCCTCGCCGCCGTAGAGGCGGGCGATGAAGGCATACATGCCGAAGGTGGGGGGCGACAGAACCACCCGGTCGCCGGGGCCGACGAAGAGCCGCGCCAGCACGTCCAGCAGGTCGTCGGAGCCGGCGCCGCAGACGATGTGGGCCTCGTCAATGCCCAGTCGCTCGGCCAGGGCGCGACGCAGCTGGCGCTGCCAGGGGTCGGGGTAGAGGTGCAGCGAATCGAGGCGGGCCAGGGCCTCCCGCGCCCGCGGCGACGGCCCGTAGGGGTTCTCGTTGCCGTCCAGCTTGACGATGGCCTCGGGCGGCAGGCCCAGCTCCCGCGCCACCACCTCCGGCGGGTCTATGGGCTCGTAGCCCTCCATCTCCCACAGGTGGGGGCGGGCCAGGGGCGGCAGGCAGGGTTCGCTCATGGTCGGCGGTAGCGGGCCTCGATGGCCATGGCGTGGCCGGTGAGGCCCTCGGCGCGGGCGACGTGGGCGGCGGCGGGCCCCAGCCGGGCCGCCTCCTCGCCGTTCAGGCCCACGTAGGCCGTCACCTTCAGGAAGTCCCATACCCCCAGGGGCGAGGCGAACCTGGCGCTGCCGCCCGTGGGCAGCACGTGGCTGGGGCCGGCGGCGTAGTCGCCCAGCGACTCGGCCGACATGGGCCCCAGGAAGACGCAGCCGGCATGGCGCACCCGCTCCAGCCAGGCGGGGGCGTCCCGAAGGTGCAGGCAGAGGTGTTCCGGCGCCAGGTCGTTGGCCAGGTCGAGGGCCTCCTCCAGGTCGGCCACCACCGCCACCAGCCCCCTCCCCTCCAGCGAGGCGCGGGCCACCTCCCGACGGGCCAGCGAGTCCAGCCTCGCCGCCACTTCGCGCAGGACGGCCCGGGCCAGGGACTCGTCGGTGGCGATGAAGACGCAGGTGGCCAGCTCGTCGTGCTCGGCCCCGGCCAACAGGTCTATGGCCACCAGCGACGGGTCGGCGGCGCCGTCGGCGACGATGACCGTCTCCGAGGGGCCGAAGAGGCCGTCAATGCCCACCTCGCCGAAGAGGCGGCGCTTGGCGGCGGCCACGAAGACGTTGCCCGGCCCGCAGACCTTGTCCACCCTGGGCACCGACTCGGTGCCGCAGGCCAGGGCGGCGATGGCCTGCACGCCGCCGGCGCGGTATATGCGGTCCACCCCGGCGATGTGGGCGGCCACCAGCTTGACGGGCGCCACGCTGCCGTCGGGACGGGCGGGGGTGCACATGACCAGTTCGCCCACGCCGGCCACCCGGGCCGGCACGGCGATCATCAGCACCGTCGAGGGGTAGACGACGGCCGTGCCGGGAGCGTAGATGCCCACCCGCTCCAGGGGGCGCACCACCTGCCCGCAGCCGTCGGCCTGGAAGGGTCGCTGCGCGTGCTCCAGTTGCCGTCGGTGGTAGGACTCGATGCGCTCCTGCAGCAGGCGCAGGGCCTCCACCAGGTCGGGCTCCACCTGGGCGTAGGCCGCCTCGATCTCCCCCGGGGCGACGGCCAGGGGCACCCCCTCGGGCACGCCGTCCAGCAGGGCGTTGTAGCGGGCCAGTGCCCGGTCGCCCTCCCGGCGGACGTCGGCCAGCACCCGCTCCACCACCTGGGCCACCGTCAGCTCCTGTCCGAAGGCCTCGGCGATGCGGCGGCGCACGGGGGCGGGAAGGTCTTCTTCCAGCGGGGGGCGCTGGCCGAGCCAAGCGCGGGCGGCCTCCAGGCCGCGCACTAGACGCACAGATACCTCCTGACGGCCTCCAGGCCCTGCGACACCGAGTCGTCGAGGAAGGCCTGCACCCGCTCCCAGGTCAGGTAGCGCACCGCCTCCTCGGCCACCTCGGGCAGCAGGCGCAGGAAGTCCGCCAGCGCCTCGGCCGTCTCGATGCCCGCATCCTTCAGGTAGCGGCTGGCGATGCGCCCGAAGCGGTCCCAGGTGGGCGGCTGCTCCAAGAGCTCGCGCACCAGATGGTGCCAGCGGCGCAGGGTCTCCTCGTCCAGGAAGCCCACCTGGAGGGCGAGCTCGTCGCGGGCCAGTTCGGCCACGATGTGCTTTATCAGCTCCCGGTCGCCGCGGCCCCGCAGGTCCAGGGACCACTGCACCGCCCGGTCCATGATGTTGGCCCAGGGGCGTCCCCCCATGGGCGACCGCTCGCCGAAGAAGGGGCGATAGATCTGGGTGATCCAGGTCTCGTCCATCACCAGGTGGGTGATGTAGCCGGCCACGAAGGAGGCCGTCTTGGGCGAGAGCCGCTCGGGGCGGGCCAGGTCGGGATAGGCGCGGAAGAGGCCCTCGACGCCGCTCTGCTCGTCGAAGTTGTCCAGGTCGAAGAAGTGGGTCTGGCGGCGGTCCCAGCGGGTGATGACGCGGATGTCGGGGGCGGTGGAGCCCAGGTAGAGGGCGCCCCGCTCCCGGTCCAGCAGCCCGTGGCCCAGGCGGTCGGCGATGTCCTTGGCCACTACCGTGTGCAGGCCCAGGGGCGGCATGTCATGTTCACCCGCCTACATTCTAGCAGAGGCGGCTACTGCCCCACGGGCCAGCTTGGCCAGGAGCGCCTTCACCAGCTCGCCCCGCTCGCCATGGACGGCCCCCTTGCCGACGATGACGCAGGTGGTGGAGCGGAACAGGACGTCAATGGCCTTGAGCTGGTTCTCGGCCAGGGTGCGCCCGGTCTCGGTGCCCTCGATGAGCAGCTCGGCGTCCTCGGGCACGAAGCCCTCGGAGGCGCCGGCGGTGGGCACGACCCGGTAGCGCCAGAAGTGGCGGCTGCGAGCGTAGTGGTCGGCGATGCTGACGAACTCGGAAGCGATGCGCACCACCCTCTTCCCCCGGGAGCGCCAGAAGGCCAGGGCCTCGGCCAGGGTCGCGGCGGGCAGGTCGGCGGCCACGACGGCGCTCATGTCGAAGGCGCCCCGGCCCAGGTCGAGGGCCATCTCCACCGGGCTGGAGGGGAAGCGATAGAGGTGCTCGAGCAAACAGTCGCGGCCCGTCACGGCCAGGTCGAAGGCGCCGAGGGCCACCATCTGGGGCATGTCCTGCGGGCGCACCACCTTGGCCTCCACGTCCTCGAGGGGCGCCCGCGGACGCCTTTCGCCCTGGGCGTAGCCCTCGAACTCCAGGCCCGCCTCGGCCAGGGCCTCCAGCACGTGTCGCTGCTGGTGACCGTCGGGCAGGGCGATGCGCACCGTCTGCCGCGGCGCCGGTGGCGCCGGCGGCACCCGCGACAGGGCCAGGGGCGGCGGCAGCGACAGCCCGCCCCCCGTCTCCAGGCCGCAGGAGGCGAGGGCGGCCAGCAGCCAGCCCATGTCCTTGCTGCGCAGGCTCTCGCGGTGGGCGATGACCCAGGCGCGGCCCGCCAGCAGCCGGTGCAGGGGCACGAGGCCCATCTCGGCCAGGGCCGCCTCGTCGCGGGCGGCTACCAGGGTTAGGTCGGCGTCCTCGGGCGGGTAGGCCTCGGCCGCCCCCCACACCGGTATCACCCGGTAGGCGGGCAGGCGGGCGGCCAGGGCGAAGGACTCGGCCAGGTTGGGGAACTCGGAGACGATGCGCACCCCCCACCTTCCGGCCAGGTCGCGCAGGGAGCCCCACTGCCCGGGGGCGGCGGCCACGAACAGGGACGCCTCGCCCAGGGGCAGGCCGCCCAGCCGCACGATGGCCTCGCCGGGGTAGCGGCCCAGGAACTCCTCCACCCAGTGCAGGCCGCAGATGCCCAGGTCGTAGTTGCCCAGGGCGATCTGGATGGGGATGTCGCGCTCGCGGAAGACGCGCACCCGCAGGGGGGCCTGGCCACGGGCGGGCAGACGGTAGGCGCGGGAGCCCTCGCCGTAGCCCTCCACCTGCAGGCCGATGCGCTCCAGCAGGGCGGCCAGGGGGCGGCGCAGGTCGCCCGTGGGCAGCGCCAACTTTATCAACGCCGCCCCTCCCCCGTCAGCAGGGCGATGGCCTCCTCCAGGCTCGCGGCCTCCCGCTGCCGGCCCCCCGACGTCACCAGGTAGCGCCCGTCGCCGAGGCGCAGGCGCGGCTCCCCTCCCTGGGAGGGCGAGAGGGCCACCTGCGCCTGCCGGCCCCGCTCGCGCAGCAGGCGCACGGCCCGGTAGGCCTCGGCGATGGCGCCGGGGCTGCGGTCGGACGCCTCCACCCAGGCGGGCACCCCGGCCCGGGCCCGGGGCGGCGAGACCAGCGGCAGCAGGTCGCCCAGGTAGAGGGCGAAGCCCGAGGCGGGGACATCGCGACCGCCCAGCAGGCCGATGAGGGAGTCGTAGCGGCCGCCGCCGCCCAGCAGCCTTCCGTCGGCCTCCAGGCGGAAGACGGGCCCCGTGTAGTATTCGAAGTGGCGCACCAGCGCCCCCGCCACCCGCGGCTGCAGCCCCAGCCCCTCCAGGGCGGCCACCACCTGCGCCAGTTCCTCCAGCGGGGCCGCCAGTTCGGGCAGGGCGGGGAGGAAGACGGAGCGCAGGTTGGCGAGGTAGCCGCTGCCCTGCCCCTCCTCGGCCAGCAGCAGGCCGACGGGCGCCCCCAGCTCCGGTATGCGCTCCTGCACCCTCGCCAGGGCCTCGGCGTCCCCTTCCAGTATGCCGTCGTAGAGGCGCAACTGCTCCTCGGGTGGGAGGCCCATCTTGGCCAGCACCGCCCGCACCAGGCCGGGGTGGGAGAGGCGCAGGGTCACCCCTCCCAGCCCCAGGGCCGAGAGGACTTCCTGGGCCACCAGCACCAGCTCCACGTCCCCCAGGGGCTGCGTATCGCCGATGAGCTCCGCCCCCGCCTGCCACTCCTCGCGCCGGGCGTCGCCCTCGGCGAAGCGGAAGACGTTCTGCACGTAGAAGAGCTTGGCCAGGGGCTCCGCGGCCAGGTGCTCCACGTAGAGGCGGGCGGTGGGGATGGTGCCCTCGGGACGCAGCACCACCCGCTCGCCGCTCCAGCCGTCCCAGTCCAGGAAGGAGTAGACGCGACCCAGGGCCTGGGGCGTCAGGGTGCCGGTGGCGGTGAACAGGAAGAGGTGCTCGACGGTGGGGGTGCGCACCTCGCGGTAGCCCCAGGCCAGGCAGGTGCGGCGGAACACCTCCTCCGCCCACCGGAAGCGCTCCATGTCGGCGGGCAGGAGGTCATACATGCCGCGACAGCGCAGAGGCTCGCTCATGGCGGAGGGAGCGGCCACGAGTGGGGCCAGCGCCCATTCTACCGCGGGGGCGGCCCTGGGGCAAAAAGGGGGCCTGTGGTCGCTGGGGCAGACAGGAGGGCACGGTGGCCGCTTCCATTGCGGGCCGCCGGCAGGGGGACGCCGGGCGCCAGAGTATAATTGAAGCGGCTTATGTTTTGGCGAAAGCGGGCGCGGCCGCCCCGACTGTCGCTGCTCTTCTTCTGTCTGGGCCTGCTGGCCCTGGCCTGGGCCTGCGCCGGGCCCGAGGCCCAGCCCGGCGCCGTGCACGTCCTCACCGCCGATGGCAACGTGGGGCCGGTCATGGCCCGCTACATAGACCGGGGCATAGACCACGCCGAGAACGAGAGAGCAGCGGCGGTGGTCATCGAGCTGGACACCCCCGGCGGCCTCTCCACCTCCATGGACGACATCGTCAAGCGCATCCTGGCGGCCAGGGTGCCGGTGGCCGTCTACGTCTGGCCGCCGGGCGGTCGGGCGGCCTCGGCCGGCACGTTCATCGTCATGGCCTCCCACGTGGCGGCCATGGCGCCGGGCACCAGCATCGGCGCCGCCACCCCCGTGGCCGTGACGGGCGACACCGACGAGACGCTGCAGGACAAGGCCACCAACGACGCCGCCGCCCGCATCCGCGACATCGCCATCCTGCGGGGGCGCAACCCCGACTGGGCGGAGGCGGCGGTGCGGCAGGCGGCCTCGGCCAGTTCGGAGGAGGCGCTGCGCATCGGCGTCGTGGACCTGGTGGCCCCTACCCTCCAGGACCTGCTGCGTCAGATGGACGGGCGCCAGGTGACGCTGCAGGACGGCCGCAGCGTGACCCTGGCCACCGCCTCGGCGCCGGTGGTGCGCAACGGCATCGGGCTGGCCGAGCGGGCCCTGGACCTGCTGGCCGACCCCAACATCGCCCTGTTGCTCCTGTCGCTGGGCACCCTCGCCCTCGCCTACGAGATCTTCAATCCGGGGGCCATCTTTCCGGCCGTTTTCGGCATCATCGCCATCATCCTGGCCTTCTTCGCCCTGACCGTCATTCCCTTCAACTGGGCGGGGCTGGCGCTGGTGCTGGTGGGGCTGGCGCTCTTGGTGCTGGAGGGGTTTGTGACCAGTCACGGGGTGCTGGGGGTGGGCGGGGCCATCAGCCTGGTGCTGGGCGCCCTCTTCCTGACGGGGGGCAACCCCCGCTTCGCCGGGCCGGACATCGAGGTCAATCGCTGGCTGGTCATCGGCCTGGCCGGGGGCCTGGGCGTGTTCTTCGTCTTCGTGGCCACCAACGTGGTGCGGGCCCGCCGTCAGCCAGCCCTCATGGGCCCGGAGACGATGGTGGGACGGCGGGCGGTGGCCCGTTCGCCCCTGAGCCCTTCCGGCCTGGTGTTCATAGACGGCGAATACTGGCAGGCAGAGGCCGAGGACGGGGAGGTGCAGCCGGGCGAGGTGGTGGTGGTCACCGCCCGCCAGGGCCTGCGCCTGAAGGTGCGCAAGGCGCCTTTGCAGCAGGAAGGAGGTAGCGGACCATGACGGCACGCTTGGAGCCCCAGGGCCAGCCCGTGGCCAACTGGCTGGCCAGGCTGCTGACCTATGTCGGCTACATACTGGCCATCCCCCTCTTCTGGCTGGCCATCCGCATCGTGCAGGAATACGAGCGGGGGGTCATCTTCCGTCTGGGGCGCCTGGTGGGGGCACGAGGGCCGGGGCTCTTCTTCATCATCCCTTTCGTGGAGCGGATGATAAAGGTGGACCTGCGCATCGTCACCATGGACGTCCCCCGCCAGGAGGCCATCACCCGCGACAACGTGACGGTGCGGGTGGACGCGGTGGTCTACTTCCGGGTGGTCAACCCCGAGGACGCGGTGGTGAAGGTGGCCGACTACATCCGCGCCACCGCCCTCATCGCCCAGACGACCCTGCGCAACGTCATCGGCCAGTCGGACCTGGACGACCTGCTCTCGCGGCGGGAGCAGGTGAACCAGCGCCTGCAGCAGATGATAGACGAGGCCACCGAGCCCTGGGGGGTGAAGGTGACGGCGGTGGAGGTGCGCGACGTGAACCTGGCGCCGGAGATGATCCGCGCCATCGCCCGTCAGGCCGAGGCCGAGCGAGAGCGGCGGGCCAAGGTCATCAATGCCGAGGGCGAGTTCCAGGCCGCCCAGCGCCTCTCGGAGGCAGCCCTGGTCATGTCTCAGAACCCCATCAGCGTGCAGTTGCGCTTCCTGCAGACCCTCTCGGAGATATCCACCGAGCGCAACAGCACGGTGGTCTTCCCCATCCCCATAGACCTGCTGAGCATCTTCTACGACCGGGCGCGGGCCATGGCCGCCCCCCAGGCTCCCGCCGCCGGCAGCCAGACGCCTCCCGCGCCTGCACCAGACGGATAGGCGCAGCGGGGGCCCGGGCCCGGCCGGGGCCGTTCGCGCTGGGCAGGGGGCGGACTGGCCATCCGTCGCTTTCCGCCGCCGCGGAGGGCCCGCCCGCGCTCGCGGCCTCACGGCCTGCGTAGCGTCACGTCGCCTGCCTCGATGGCGATGCGCGAGCCGTCGTGACGGCGGAGGAGCAGGCGGCCCTCGCCGTCCACGTCCTCGGCCAGCCCCTCCTCCACCTGGTCGCCGAAGCGCACCGTCACCTCCTGCCCCAGGGTGATGAGGCGGGCGCGCCATTCCTCCAGCACCGGCCCGCCCCCTAGCGCGTCCTCGTAGAGGGCCTCGAAGTGGTTCAGCAGCGAGGCCAGCACGTCTTCGCGTGGCACCTCCCGCCCCAGCTCTCGGCGCAGGCTGGTGGCGATGTCGGCCAGCTCGGGGATGGCTTCCACGTCCATGTTCACGTTGACGCCGATGCCGAGCAAGCAGTAGCGCACCTGCTCGCCCTGGACCTCCGACTCCAGCAGCACCCCCGACAGCTTCCGCTGCCCGACCCACACGTCGTTGGGCCACTTGATGCCGGCCTGGATGCCGGTCGTCTCGGCCGCCGCCCGCGCCACGGCCAGGGGCGCCACGATGGTCAGGCGCTTCAAGGCCTCCAGGGGCGGCCGCAGCACCAGCGTCAGGTAGAGGTTCTGGCCAGCGGGCGAGGCCCAGGCGCGGCCCAGGCGCCCGCGACCGGCCGTCTGCTCATCGGCTAGGACGACGGTGCCTTCGGGTGCCCCGGCCTCCGCCTCGCGACGGGCCACGTCCTGGGTAGAGCCCACGCTGGTGCAGTAGACCAGGCGTCGGCCCACCCAGCGGGTCTGAAGTGATCGCTCGACTCGGGCGAGATCCAGCCAGGCCATCTCTCCCCCTAGGGACGGCCGTAGAGGGAGCGCAGCACCTGCCGCGCCACCTCCCGGTCGTCGCACTCGTAGTAGCCGTCGGACAGGAGGACGCGGGTCTCGTGGCCGCGGCCGGCCAGCAGCACGGCGTCGTCGTCGGAGGCCATGGCCAGGGCATGGGCGATGGCCTCCCGCCGGTCGGGGACGACGATGTAGTCGTGCCCCTCCCGTCGTCCGACCGCTCGCAGCCCCGCCGCCACCTCCTCCAGGATGGCGACCCGGTCTTCACCGTCGGGGTTGTCGTCGCTCAGGACGACGTAGTGGGCCAGGCGTCCCGCCACCTGCCCCATGGGGAAGCGCCGCTCCCGCTCCCTGCCGCCGATGCAGCCGAACAGGGCGATGACCCTCCCGCGCACCGTGGTGCGCAGGAGCTGCAGGACGCGCTCCAGCGACTCGGGGCCGTGGGCGTAGTCCACCACCACCAGGAAGGGCTGGCCCTCGTCCACCCTCTCCAGGCGTCCGGGCGCCCCCGGCCAGGCCGCCAGCCCTTCGACCAGGGCGTCCAGGTCGAGGCCCAGTGCCAGCCCCACCGCCGTCGTCGCCAGGGCGTTGGCCACGTTGAACTCCCCCGGCCGGCCGATGCGCGCCTCCCGCCGGCCCTGCGGCGTCTCCAGAAGGAAGCGAACGCCCCAGCCCTCGGGCTGCAGGTCGCGGGCGACCACGTCAGCGCCGGGACGCAGGCCGTAGGTGACGACACGCGCCCGCGTCAGGGAGCGGAAGTAGGGCGCCGACGGGTCGTCGGCGTTGAGGACAGCCGCCTTGGGCACCCCCTTCTCCGCCGACCCGTCCAGGAGGCGGAAGAGGCGCCCCTTGGCCTCGCGGTAGGCCTCGAAGCTGCCGTGGAAGTCCAGGTGGTCGCGGCCCAGGTTGGTGAGGACGGCCACGTCGGGCTCGATGTCCTCCACCCGGTAGAGGGCCAGGCCATGGGAGGTGCACTCGACGACGGCGTAGCGGCAGCCTTCGTCCAGCAGGCGGGCCAGGACGGCCTGCACCAGGGGGGCCTCGGGCGTCGTGCGCCCTTCCCCCTCCCCCAGCACCCGCCCCTCCACCCCCCAGCCGGCGGTGCCCAGGAAGCCTGCCCGCCCGCCGGCGCGGCTCAGGGCGTGGGAGAGGAGGTGCACCAGGCTCGTCTTGCCGTCGGTGCCGGTGACCCCCACGACCGTCAGGCGGCGGGCCGGGAAGCCATGGAAGGCCGCGGCCAGGCGCGACAGGGCGCGGCGGGTATCGGGCACCGCCAGCAGGGGCGCCCGCCCGTCGCCCGCCAGCCCCTGCCAGAGGGGGCGACGGTCGTCTTGGACGACCAGGGCGGCGGCGCCCCGCGCCAGCGCCTCCTCCAGGAAGGCGTGACCATCGTGGTTCAGGCCGGGGACGGCGACGAAGGCCTCGCCCGGGGCCACGCGGCGCGAGTCCCAGGCGATGCCGCTGACAGGGACGTCGGCGCCCAGGAGGCGGGCACCGGGCACGTGGGCGGCCAGGGCGCCGAGGGTAGCTGCCCTCGCTGCCTCGCCGGACGGTGGGGGGGACAAGTCGCTACCTCGCTGCCGCCGACTCGGGCGGTGGGGCCTAGCAGGCCTGTAGGCCGGGTTCTGTAGCCGCCCCAAGGGGGCGGCCGGTGGTCATCACTCTGGGCCTCCCCTTGCGGAGAGGCTCTAGCGGCCTACCCGAGGGCGTCGGGCCGGGCGTCCCTAGGCCCCGCAGGGCCTGCCCTCCTATTTGGCCTTGCTCCGCGTGGGGTTTGGCCAGCCGGCAGGTCACCCTGCCGCTGGTGGGCTCTTACCCCACCTTTTCACCCTTACCCGGGCCGCAGGGCCCGGGCGGTCTGGTTTCTGTGCCACTTTCCGCGGGTCACCCCGCCTGGGCGTTACCCAGCACGCTGCCCGGTGGAGCCCGGACCTTCCTCCCCCTGCGCGGGGCAGGGAGCGACCACCCGGCCTGCTGTCGGCCCCACCGCCACGACCATTCTACCACCTCTCGCCGCCGTCTATAGCTCACATATGTTGACAGCCTCTGTCTGGGACTGCTATATTGCAGGCGCAACCGACCGCCGGCAGGCGGCGGCGAGCGGAACGAGACGAATGGCCCGCACGACACCGCTTGGACCCGCCCCGGGCGGGCCGAGACGGACGGACAGGGACGGGGCGCCCCGGCCCCATCACCCCCGCTATCTGCCCCTCGGCCCGGCGGTCGCACTCAGCACCCCCAGCCAGGAGGAGCCCCGTGCGCACCCTGCTCAAGAGTAAGGTCCACCGCGCCCGCGTCACCGATGCCAACCTGGACTACGAAGGCTCCATCACCCTCGACCCGGAGCTGATGGAGGCGGCCGACATCCTGCCCTACGAGCAGGTGCACGTGCTGGACGTGACCAACGGCGCCCGCCTGGTGACCTACGCCATCCCCGGGCAGCGGGGCTCCGGCGAGGTGTGCATCAACGGCGCCGCCGCCCACCTGGTCCAGGCCGGCGACACCGTCATCGTCCTCACCTACGCGACCCTGACGGAGGAGGAGGCCCGCAGCCACCGCCCCCGCCTGGTCTACGTGGACGAGGACAACCGCATCGTGAGGGTGGCCGAGGAGATACTGGCCCACTGAAGGGAGGCGAGGGCTTGTCCCGTATCACCGTCCACGACCTGAAGGCCATGAAGAGGCGGGGAGAGAAGATCGTCATGCTCACCGCCTACGACTACTCCACCGCCCGCTTCCTGGACGAGGCGGGCGTGCACGTGCTGCTGGTGGGCGACAGCCTGGGCATGGTCATGCTCGGCTACGAGACCACCCTGCCCGTGACCATGGACGAGATGCTGCACCACGTGAAGGCGGTGGTGCGGGGGAGCCGTCGCGCCCACGTGGTGGCCGACATGCCCTTCCTCAGCTACCAGACCGGCCCCGAGGACGCCCTGCGCAACGCCGGCCGCTTCCTGAAGGAGGCCGGCGCCCAGTCGGTCAAGCTGGAGGGCGGCACCGAGGTGGCGCCCATCGTCCGCCGGCTGGTGCAGGCGGGCATACCGGTCATGGGGCATCTGGGCCTCACCCCCCAGTCCATCCACCAGTTCGGCGGCTACCGCGTCCAGGGCCGCACCAAGGAGGCGGCGGCGCGGCTGCTGCGCGACGCCCTCGCCCTGGAGGAGGCCGGGGCCTACGCCGTCGTCCTGGAGACGGTGCCCGCGCCCCTGGCCCGGGCCATCAGCGAGCGGCTGAAGATCCCCACCATCGGCATCGGCGCCGGTCCCTGGTGCGACGGGCAGGTGCAGGTGGTGCACGACATCCTCGGCCTCTACCCCGACATGGTGCCCAGGCACGCCAAGCAGTATGCCCGCCTAGGGGAGACCATCCGCGAGGCCGTGGCCGCCTACCTGCGGGAGGTGCAGGAGGGGGCCTTCCCCGGCCCCGAGCACAGCCACGGCATGGACGAGGCCGTCCTGGCCGAGGTTCTGGGCCTGGCAGCCACCAACTGAGCCGGCGCCATGCGCGTCGTCCGCACCCTGGAGGAGATGCGCCAGGCGCGGGCCGCCCTCACGGGCAGCGTCGGCTTCGTGCCCACCATGGGCTACCTGCACGAGGGGCACCTGTCGCTGGTGCGCCGCGCCCGCTCCGAGTGCCAGCACGTGGTGGTGAGCATCTTCGTCAACCCCACCCAGTTCGGCCCCGGCGAGGACTACCAGCGCTACCCCCGCGACGAGGCCCGCGACCTGGCGCTGCTGGAGAGGGAAGGGGTGGACCTGGTCTTCGTCCCCAGCGCCGCGGAGATGTATCCGGAAGGGTTCGCCACCTGGGTGGAGGTCAGCGGCCCCCTGACGGAGCGGCTGGAGGGGGCCAGTCGTCCGGGGCACTTCCGCGGCGTGGCCACGGTAGTGCTGAAGCTCTTCAATCTGGTGCAGCCCCACCGCGCCTACTTCGGCGAGAAGGACGCCCAGCAACTGCTGGTGGTGCGGCGCATGGTGGCCGACCTGAACCTGCCGGTGGAGATAGTCCCCTGCCCCACCGTGCGCGAGCCCGACGGCTTGGCCATGTCCAGCCGCAACGTCTACCTGTCGCCGGAGGAGCGGACGCAGGCGCTGGCCCTGTCCCGTGCCCTGGAGCTGGCCCGCCGCCTGGTGCGAGAGGAGGGGTTGCGCGACGCCGCCGAGCTGAGGCGGCGGCTGGAGGACTTCCTGCGCCGTTCGCCGGGGGTGGGCCTGGACTACGTCAGCGTCGCCCACCCCGAGACGCTGGCCGAGCTGGAGCGCATCGAGGGGCCGGCGCTGGTGCTGCTGGCAGCCCGCGTCGGCCCCGCCCGCCTGATAGACAACGCCCTGATCGAGCCGTGACCCCTCGCGCGTCTGCCTGGCTGCGGGCAGGTGCGGGTCTTCGAGCGGTTCCGGCAGCGGCGGCACGAGGAGTGCGGGATTGCGGCGGGCCTTACGCGCCGGCAGGCCCCCTTACGAGCCGGGCCACGAGCACACCTTTTTGACGCCCTCGGCGGGCCGACGCTACAATGGCCTGGGACTGCGGCGGGCCGGTGCGCTGCCCGCCGCCACACGATGGCCTGGAAGGTGTGGAATATGGGTGGACACTCTCACTGGTCCCAGATCAAGCGCCAGAAGTGGGCCAACGACGCCAAGCGCGGCCAGCTCTTCTCCAAGCTGGTGCGCGAGATCGCCGTGGCCGCCCGCGAAGGCGGGCCCGACCCTGACCTGAACCCCCGCCTGCGCCTGGCCATCGAACGGGCCCGCGAGCAGAACATGCCCATGGACACCATCGAGCGGGCCATCAAGCGGGCCACGGGCGCCGACGAGGAGGCCTCCCAGTATCAGGAGGTGCGCTTCGAAGGCTACGGCCCTGGCGGCGTGGCCATCATGATTGATGCCCTCACCGACAACCGCAACCGCACCGTGTCCGAGGTGCGCCAAGTGCTCACCCGCAACGGCGGCAGCCTGGGCGAGGCGGGCTGCGTCTCCTGGCAGTTCGAGAGCCGGGGCGTCATCGTCGTCGAGACCGACGAGGGGCAGGACGCCGACGAGGTGGCCCTGGCCGCCATAGATGCCGGTGCCGAGGACGTGAAGATAGAGGATGGACGCATCGAGGTCTACACCGCCCCCGCCGACCTCGCCCAGGTGCGGGCCGGCCTCGAGGAGCGGGGCCTGAAGGTCGCCTCGGCCGAGCTGACCATGCTCCCCAAGGCCAGCGTCCCCCTCGACGAGAAGACGGCCGTCCAGGTGCTCAGGCTCCTGGACGCCCTGGAGGACCTGGAGGACGTGCAGCGGGTCTACTCCAACGCCGAGTTCCCCGACTCGGTGCTGCTGGAGTATGCCAGCCGCTAAGCGGGTGGCCCCGTGGCCGGCCGGCGCCAGCCCCTGCGGGTCCTGGGCATAGACCCGGGCAGCATCGTCACCGGCTACGGCCTGGTGGTCATGAGCGAAGAGGGGCTCCGGGCCGGCCCCTACGGCGCCTGGCGCCTGCCCGCTCGCCAGCCGCTCCCCCTGCGCCTGCGCGCCCTCTACGAGGCCATCGGCGAGGCCATCGCCGAGCTGGCGCCCGACGAACTGGCGGTGGAGGACTTTTACGTGGGGCAGGTGCGGGCGGCCGTCACCATCGGTCAGGTGCGGGCCATGGCCCTGCTGGCCGCTGCCCAGGTGGGGCTGCCCGTGGCCCTCTACCGTCCCCTGGAGGTGAAGCAGGCGGTGGCCGCCTACGGCCTGGGTGACAAGCGGCAGGTGGCGGCCATGGTGCGTGCCCTCCTCGACCTGCCGCAGGAGCCGCGCCCCGCCGACGCCGCCGATGCCCTGGCGGTGGCCATCTGCCACTGCCTGCGGGCGTCGGCCCGGGCAGCCCTGGGTGCGGAGGCGCGGCCGTGAGCCCCATCGCTCGCCTGCAGGGGGAGGTGCTGGAGCGGGGCCCGGGGTGGCTGGTGGTCCAGGTGGGGGGCATCGGCCTGCAGGTGACGGTGCCGCTGCCGCTGGCCGCAGCGGCCCGGGTGGGGGAGCACGTCTCCCTCTTCACCCACCTGCTGGTGAAGGAGGACGGCATCGGGCTGTATGGCTTCGCCAGCGACCGCGACCGGGAGCTGTTCGAGACGCTGCTGGGGGTGAGCGGCGTGGGGCCGCGGGCGGCCCTGGCACTCCTGTCGGCCCTGGGGCCCGATGCCCTGTCCGAGGCCATCGAGCAGGGCGATGCCGATGCCCTGGCCCGTGCCCCGGGCGTGGGGCGGAAGCTGGCCGGCCGCATCGTCCTGGAGCTGCGGGGGAAGCTGGCCGCCCCCTCCGTCCCTCCCGACCAGCGGGAGCTGGTGCAGGCGCTGCAGGCCCTGGGCTACAGCCGCGAAGAGGCGCGGGAGGCCCTGCGCGCCACCGACCTCCCCGCCGATGCACCCCTGGAGGAGAAGCTGCGGGCCGTGCTCAGCCGCCTGGCCCGCTGAGGGGATGGCGTCCGTGAGCCGCTCTGCGCCCTCTCCCACCCTCAGCCGCCGCATCCTGTCGCTGCCCCTGCGGGACAAGGGGCGCCTGCTGTGGGCGCTGGTGCGGGACCGACGCACCGGCCTTCTGCCTAAGCTGGTGCTGCTGGGCCTGGCGGCCTATGTGGCCAGCCCCATTGACCTGGTGCCCGACTTCATCCCCGCTGCCGGGCAGCTGGACGACGTGCTCGTGGCCATGGCTGCCCTGCTGGCCCTGCGCCTGCTGGTGCCGCGCCCCGTCCTCCTGGAGCACCTGGAGCGCCTGGAGCGGGAGGTGCCCCGCCTCAGAGGATGAGCAGGCAGCGGACGGGCGGCAGGCCCTCGGCCACCTTCGTCCAGCGCGCCCCCTTGTCCTGGGAGAGGTAGAGGTCTCCCTCGCTGGTGCCGAAGGCCACCGTCTTGCCCAGGGCGGCCAGGCAGTAGGTGTCTATGTTGTCGGCGAACCACTCCGGCAGGCCCTCCCGACAGCGCTCCAGGCGGTCGGTGGCCTCCAGGGGCAGTCGGTAGAGGGCGGCCCGCTGGTCGCGGCCGCGATACGGCCCCAGGGAGGCGCTGGCAACAGCCACGTCCTCGGCCACCGCCGCCGCCCGCATGTAGCGCCCGTGCAGCCCCTCGCTGAGGACCTCCCAGGAGTCGCCGCCGTCGGTGCTGACGCCCAGCCCGCGGGCGCAGGGGGCTACCACCAGCCCCCGCCAGCCCTCGTGCACCACCACCTGGTGCACGTCGGCGTTGATGTCTATGGTGGGGTGCCAGGAGTGGCCGCCGTCGCGGGAGCGGACGATGCCGCCCACGTGGACGTTGACGTAGATGTTGCCCTGGGCGTCCTGGGCGATGGAGCGGGTGTCGGGCGGCCCGCCCCAGGGCGTGAACCAGTCCTGGCGCCCGTCCACCTCCTCGAAGGGTCGGACCATCTCCAGGCCGCCGTTCTCCAGGCGCAGCAGGTGCGCCTCGGCCGTCCCCACCAGCAGACCGGCGGCGGTGGGCAGCAGGCAGTTGAGGCGCAGCCCCTGGCTGCTGGCCGCCTCCCGCCAGGGGCCGTTGCCCTCCTTGCGCCAGATGGCCTGACCGTTGACCACCGCCCAGAGGCGGCCGCCCTCGCTGGCGATGGCCGTCACCTCGTGCCCCTCCAGCTCCACCTTCTGTCCGGCGCCCAGACGATGAAGGCCGTTGGCGGTGCCTACCAGGATCTCCATGACTTCCCCCTCCTCGCTCGCTCCCCTGCCGTCGCCATTCTACCTGATAGAATGGAGGACGACATGGGAATGTTTTCGCACCCACTCACCGTCCGCGCGGGGTGAGGAGACCCTGGAGGCCTTCCTGCTGACGGTTGACCCGGTGGTGCCGCGCCTGGTGCCGAAGGAGCCTGTCGCGCTGCCGGGCGGGACGGGTGGTGCTGGTAGAATGATTTCGGAAGGAGAGCAGGACGGCATGGACTGGCGAGACAGGACTCGCTTCTCTCCGGACGTGATGGGCGGCAAGCCTGTGATCCGGGGCAAACGGGTGCCCGTGCAAGGGGTGGTGGGCGCCCTCGCGGGGGGCTCCAGCCTTCAACAGGTCTGCGCCGGCTACGGCATCACCGAGGACGACGTGCGCGCAGCCCTGGCCTATGCCGCGGAAGTGCTAGGGCCAGGAAAGGGTCTATGCGCTTCCTGGTGGATGAGAACCTGCCGCTAGAGGTGGCAAGCTTGCTGCAGCGCCACGGTCACGATGCGTTGCACCTGTCCCAGACCGAACACAGGGGCTGCAGCGACGCCCATCTGTGGGAGCTGGCCGCTCGTGACGAACGTATTCTGGTGACGCGAGACCTGGACCTTCCGATTGCCTGCCGAGACCAGGCGGAGTCATTCTGCTCCCAGTCCCCGATGTATTCACGGTCGAACAGATCGCGAAGGTTATGGTGGATTTCGTGGCAAGTTACGCCTTCAACGAAGTCGTTGGGCCACCAGCGGTCGTCTCGCCGGAGCGAGTAAGGATTCGTGGCTACTGAGATGAGCGAGTTCAGGCTCGTGGCGCCCTTCGAGATGACGGGCGACCAGCCCCAGGCGGTCGAGAAGCTGCTGGAGGGGTTGCGCAAGGGCTACAAGCACCAGACCCTCCTGGGCGTCACCGGCTCCGGCAAGACCTTCACCATGGCCAACGTCATCGCCCGCTGGGGGCGCCCCACCCTGGTCATCTCGCCCAACAAGACCCTGGCTGCCCAGCTCTACGCCGAGTTCCGCGAGTTCTTCCCCCACAACGCCGTCGAATATTTCGTCTCCTACTACGACTACTACCAGCCCGAGGCCTACATCCCGCGCACCGACACCTACATCGCCAAGGACGCCGACATCAACGAGGAGATAGACAAGCTGCGCCACGCCGCCACCCGCGCCCTCTTCACCCGCCGCGACGTCATCATCGTCGCCTCCGTCTCCTGCATCTACGGCCTGGGCGAGCCCAGCGAATACTACGAGTTCGTCCTGCGGCTGAAGAAGGGCGAGCAGTCCAACCGCCAGCGAGTGTTGCGCCGGCTGGTGGACATGCAATACGAGCGCAACGACTTCAACCTGGTGCGGGGCAAGTTCCGCCTGCGGGGCGATTCCCTCACCATCATGCCCGCCTACGAGGAGCTGGCGGTGCGGGTGGACTTCTGGGGCGATGAGGTGGAGCGCATCCTGCAGATAGACCCCCTCACCGGCGAGGTGCTGGCCGAACTGGACGAGGTCGAGATCTACCCCGCCAAGCACTTCGTCACCTCCCAGGACAAGCTGGAGGCGGCCATCCGCGACATCGAGCGGGAGCTGGAGGAGCGGGTGGAGTGGTTCCGCCAGCAGGGGAAGCTGCTGGAGGCCCAGCGGCTGTGGGAGCGCACCCGCTACGACATCGAGTGCCTGCGGGAGCAGGGCTACTGCGCTGGCATCGAGAACTACGCCTGCCACCTGGCCCGTCGCCACCGTCCCAAGAACACCTGGGCCGAGGCCTGCGGCTCCACCCCCTGGACGCTGCTGGACTACTTCCCCGACGACTTCCTCATGTTCATAGACGAGTCGCACCTGGCCGTCCCCCAGATCCGGGGCATGTATAACGGCGACGTGTCCCGCAAGCAGACCCTGGCCGACTACGGCTTCCGCCTGCCCTCGGCCGTGGACAACCGCCCCCTCAGCTTCCAGGAGTTCCTGGGCCACATCAACCAGGTGATATACGTCTCGGCCACCCCCGGCCCCTGGGAATACGAGGTCTCAGAGCAGGTAGTGGAGCAACTGGTGCGGCCCACCGGCATCCCCGACCCGGAGGTGGAGGTGCGACCCACCCGTGGCCAGATAGACGACCTGCTGCACGAGATACGCCAGCGGGTGGAGCGGGGCGAGCGGGCCCTGGTCACCACCCTCACCAAGAAGATGGCCGAGAACCTGGCCGACTACCTGCAGGAGATGGGCATCAAGACCCACTACCTGCACTCGGAGATCGAGACCCTGGAGCGGGTGGAGATCCTGCGCGACCTGCGCCTGGGCGTCTACGACGTAGTGGTGGGCATCAACCTGCTGCGGGAGGGGCTGGACCTGCCCGAGGTGAGCCTGGTGGCCATCCTGGACGCCGACAAGGAGGGCTACCTGCGCTCCGAATGGGCCCTCATCCAGACCATGGGCCGGGCCGCCCGCCACGTCAACGGCAAGGTCATTATGTATGCCGACACCATCACCGAGTCCATGCGCAAGGCCATCGAGGAGACGGAGCGCCGCCGCAAGGCCCAGCTGGAATACAACGCCCGCCACGGCATCCGCCCCGAGTCCATCCGTAAAGCGGTGCGCGACTTGACCGACCGGGTGAGGCAGGTGGCCGAGGAGAAGCCCACCTGGCGCACGGGCCCCCTGCCCAAGGACGAGCTGGCCCGCCTCATCAAGGACCTGGAGCGGCAGATGAAGGAGGCGGCCCGCAACCTGGAGTTCGAGAAGGCGGCCCTCCTGCGCGACCAGATCTTCGAGCTGCGGCGCGAGCTCCTGGGCGACGAAGAGGGCCTGAAGCTCATCGCCGACCTGCGCCGGGGGCGCTCCTAGCCCAGCCGCTCCGCCACCAGCCAGGCCAGCCTCTGCGTGAAGACGAAGGTGTCGTCCACCGCTCTTATGTCGAGCCCGCTCAGGTCGGCCTCCTGCCCTCCGCTCATCAGACGACGCATCAGCTCCACCTTCTGCGGGCGGGGGCGCGCCCCCAGTAGCCACTCGTTGAACTCCCGCTGCAGGTCCACCACTTGCAGGCGCCGCAGCAGGAAGCCCGCCTCCCCCAGCAGGTGCACCAGCTCACTCAGGCGGAAGTAACGGGGGTGGGAGCGGTCGCGCAACCGCTCCAGCCGGTCCTGGTAGCGGGCCCGCACCTCCTGCTCGTGCGCCACCGTCTCCTCCAGGGCCAGCCATCCCCCCGGACGGCACACGCGCCACATCTCCGCCAGCGCCTCCTGCGGCCGGGGGAAGTGGTGGAACGGGCGCCCGCAGGTGACCAGGTCGAAGGTCTCGTCGGGGAACGGGAGTTCCGGGGAGAGTCCCGGCACGCGCACCAGCTCGACGTTGGCCGGGCGGCGCCAGCCCGCGGGCAGGCTGTCCCGCTGGACGGCCACCAGGCGTCGCACTCGCGGCGCCAAGGCGGTGGCCAGGGCGCCCGGGCCCAGCCAGGCGTCCAGCGCCAGGGCGTGCGACGGCGGCGAGACGAAGCGCACGAAGCGCCGCAGGCGCCGGGGGTCGGCCACCACCCTGGAGACGAGCATGGGCCGCCCCGATGTTATCCGGGCGGCCCGTCTCTGTCCAGGCTGTCCCGCGCGTGACGCCTCGGGCTCGGAGGGACCAAGCTGCGAGCCGGGAGTCGCAGCCCAGCTCGCGCCCCGCGCCCCTCGCCGGCCCGGGGCCGTCCTCCGGGGAACAGGCCCTCGCCTGCTTCAGGCGCGGCTAGGGACTGCCGGGGTGATACGTGCAGGAGCCGCCCACCGCCTTGCAGGCGTTGAGCCGGCCGCCGCTGGGCCACAGCCCGCTCAGGGCCGAGGGCGTGTCCACGTTCCCCTCCACCGCCGAGCGCACGCACGCGTTGGTGGAGCAGGTGCTCGCCCAGACCAGCCCCGCCACCCCAGCCACGAAGGGCGTGGCCATGGACGTGCCGCTGCCGTAGGCATACTTCACGCCCCTGCCCCAGATGCGGCTGCGGTGGTCGGGGGTGGTGGAGAGTATGCTCGCCCCGGGCGCGCCGATATCCACCCAGTCGCCGTAGTTGGAGAAGCTGGCCTTCCGGTCGTTGCGGTCGGTGGCGGCTACGGCGATGACGTTGTCGTAAGCGGCGGGGTAGAGCTTGCTGGTGGTGTTGTCGTTGCCGGCCGCCGCCACCAGCACCACGCCCTTGCCCCAGGCGTAGTTGACCGCGTCCTGGACGGTGCTGGAAGCCGAATACCCGCCCAGGCTCATGTTGATGACCTTGGCGCCGTTATCGGCGGCCCACCTGATGCCGTTGGCTATGGCGCTCCAGGAACCGGAGCCGTTGTCGCTCAGCACCTTCACGTTCAGCAGCTTGCAGGCCGGGCAGGTGCCCGCCACTCCCAGGCTGTTGTTGGTCACGGCAGCAGCGATGCCGGCCACGTGAGTGCCGTGGCCGTAGCGGTCGTCCACCGTGGGGGAGCCGGAGAAGTTCACGTTGCCGGCCAGCTTGGCCTTCAGGTCCTCGTGGCTCTGGTCTACGCCCGTGTCCAGGATGGCGATGAGGACGGTGCCGCTGCCGGCGGTGGTGTCCCAGGCCTCGGGCGCGTCTACGTCGGCGTCGGCGGTGCCATCGCTCTGGCCGGTGTTGTGTAGCCCCCACTGCTCGCCGAAGCGCGGGTCGCTGGGAATGCCCACCGCCTCCCAGAGGCCGTTGGGCTCGGCGTAGAGCACGTTGGGGTTGCGGGCGTAGGCGGCCGCCCGCGCCCGCTCCTGTCCGGGTGGCACCTGCACCACCTGGACGCCGATGCCGGGTATCTCCTCCTTGACGCGGCCGCTGTTCTGACGGTGGGCGTCGGCGATGGCCTGTCCGGGGGTGCCTGGCCGGAACTTGACCAGCACCTCGCCGGGCACTATGTCCGTCTGGGCGACGGCGCCAGGGATCCCCTCCCGGCCCGTCAGCAGGGCCAGGGCGAGGACGGCGAGGAAAAGCGATAGGGCTATGGCTGCCGAGCGTTTCATGCTGCCCTCCCCGGGCCTCTGCCCTGTATGCGGCCACTTTAATGTAACGTTCTGACTCCCGTCAACATTACGCGCCAACGTCCAGCCAAGGACGTGTGCGGGTCTGGCAGGCGTCCCAGTCCAGCACCGCCGGCCGGCACGGACAGCACGGCCTTTCTGCTGGACGACCCCCACAGGAGAAGATACAGGCAGCACCAGGGCCGACGACCGCAGGAGCAGCGCTGCGGGGGGTCACGGCCTACGGGCGAGTCCGGAGGGCGGCGTCGAGCGTTCTTAAGGGAGGGGGAGGAAGGGCAGCACCGTGAGCGTCGAGGCCGCCAGGGTCAGTCGGCCACCCTCTCTGGTCGGGGTGGCCGGATTTGAACCGGCGACCTCCTGGCCCCAAACCAGGTGCTCTCCCAGGCTGAGCTACACCCCGACCCCACGTCCCACTCTAGGCAATGGCCCGAGGGCGGTCAAGCTGCTGCCCGCCCACGGCCGTAGCGCCTGCCCTCGGTTATACTGGGACTCAACCACGGTATGAAGTGGTCGCTGACTGCTCTCCTCGTGGCCCTGGCCGTGGGCGTCGTCCTGGGTAGGGAGCCTACCGGGGTCGGCTCCCAGGGGCCGGAGGACGGACTGCGGATGGCCCTGGCCCGCGCCCTGGAGGCTGCTCGTCCGCCCGCCAAGCTGGACTCGGCCCTCTACGCCCTCTCTCGCGCTGCCTTCGGAGCGCCGGCATCGCCCCTGGTGCCCCAGGGGGTCGCGGTAGGCGGGCCGGTGCAGGTGGAGGTGGAGACGGCGCCGGGGCAGACAGAGGCGGCGCAGGCCGCCATCGCCCGGCTGGGGGGCAGCGTGCAGTCCAGCTACGGCCCCCTGCTGCAGGCGCTCCTTCCGCCCGCGGCGCTGGAGGCCTTGGCCGCCGAGCGGTCGGTGCTGGCGGTGCGGAGGCCCCTGCGGGCGCGACCCCAGGCCATCGTCTCCGAGGGGCTGTCCGTGCTGGGGGCCAGTTCCTGGCAACAGGCTGGGCTGAGCGGGCGCGGCGTCAAGGTGGGCATCATAGATGCCTTCGCCGACTATCAGTCGCTCCTGGGCAGCGAGCTGCCCGCCAACACGGTCTTCCGTAACTTCACCGCCCCGCGCTCGCCTGACCCCTGCGACTCGCCACAGCTGGCGAAGCACGGCACGGCGGTGGCCGAGCTCGTCGCCGACGTGGCGCCGGGAGCGCAGCTCTTCCTCGCCCAGGCGAGCAACAGCGTCGAGCTGGCCCAGGCAGTGGACTGGCTCCTGGAGCAGGGCGTGCACGTCATCAACTTCTCCGCCGTCTTCCCGGGCGCCCGGCCCTACGGCTCTGCCGGCACTTCCCCCGACTTCTTCGTCGAGACGGTGGACAGGGCGGCGAGGGCCGGCGTCCTGTGGGTCAACTCGGCCGGCAACTCGGCCGACTCTCACTGGGCAGGGAACTGGAGGGACAGCGATGGCGACAGGTTGCTGGACTTCGCCCCCGGCGACCCTTTCAACGACCTGCGCCTCCGCAGCACGAGAGCGTCCTGCCTCGCCATCCTCCTTCTCTGGGATGACGCCTGGGGCGGCGCCTGTCAGGACTATTCCCTGCTGGTGGGCTACTTCGACCCCGTCCGCGGTCCCCAGGCGATCGCGAGCGACGACCGGCAGGACTGCTCGCCGGGCGCCGTCCCCAGGGAGGGGGTGGAGATCACGTCGCTGGACACGGCCGATGGGCGGCTGTATATCGCCATCGGCCAGAGGGCGGGGGCGCAGCCGCGCCGCCTGCACCTGTTCGTGTTCGGCGTGGGGGGCCTGCAATACACCGTGCCCTCGGGGAGCGTCCTGCCTCCGGCCGACCGGCCCACCACCCTGGCGGTGGGAGCGGTGCCCGTCAGCACCCCCAACAACATCGAGTTCTTCAGCTCCCAGGGGCCGACCTGGGACGGCCGGGTCAAGCCCGACCTGGTGGCCCCCGACCGGGTCTCCACCGTGACCTACGGGCCGGGCGGGTTCGCCGGCACCTCGGCGTCGGCGCCGCAGGTGGCCGGCGCCGCTGCCCTGGTCAAGGAGGCCAACCCGGGCTGGAGCGCGCCCCAACTGCGTCAGTTCCTGGAGTCGCGGACGGTGGACCTGGGCGCGCCCGGGAAGGACAACGTCTACGGCTGGGGCCGCCTGTCCCTGGGGCAGCCGCCAGCCTCGGCGCCGCCGCCCATGGCCCCGCCCGGCCCGCCGCGGCTGGTCTCCATCCAGCCCTTCGACAGCGTGCAGGCGCTGGTGACCTGGGAGCAGCCTTCCCAGGCGGCCCGTTATCGCCTCTGCGCCGCCCTGGACTTCGACTTCACCTTCGGCGTCTCCTGTCGCGATATACCCATGGCCGATGCGCCGGGCGCCCTGCTAGTGGGGGTGCCTTGGTGGGACCTGGGCACCGTCTACTACCGGCTGCAGGCCTGCAACGACCTGGGCTGCTCGTCGCCGGTGCCGGCGGGGGCGGTGGCCCGCCGTCTCTGGCTCGGCCCCAACGACTGGAACTTCTATCTGACAGCTATAGGTGTGTTCGGTCTGGTGCGGACGGCGGCCTGGAACGCCAGCCCGGTGCCCGGGAAGGTCTCCGACCTGGCCCTGTGGACGGGCATCGCCAACTTCAGCGGCGGCCAGACGGTGCACACCTGCAACGGCGTGCCGCCGGGCCAGGGCTGCGGGCCCCGAGACCTGGAGTCCCCCTCAGGCTTCGTCTCTGCCACCCAGGGCTTCCCGCCCTTTGGGGCCATCGGGGTGGCGCTGCGGGTGCGCTGAGGTCGGCGCTCCCGTGGCACCCAGGTGCAGGGCGCCGGGCAGGAGGGCGTAGCGCTCGGCCCAGAGACGCATGCCTCCCCCCGCGCCTGCCCTTCGCCGCAGCTCGGCCAGCCCGGGCGCCGCCAGGCAGGCGTCGGCCACCTCCTCGCTGCCGCACCAGACCGTCAGCAGCAGGCTGCGACGCGACAGCCAGCGGTGCACCTTCAGCACCCCGGGCAGGCCCTTCAGCTCGCGCTCCAGCCTTCGCACCCGCCAGAAGGCGAGGGGCATGGGCAGCATGCTGCGCAGGTGCAGGGCGATGAGCAAGAGCAGCGGGGAGTCGGCCACCGCCTTACCCCTGGCCCGGGGGCGTCGGTAGGGGCCGCGGCCCCGGCTCCCGCACCAGCGAGAAGAGGTCTCTGGGCCGCACCCGCATCAGCCACAGGGCCAGCACCCCCACGCCGATGACCCACAGGTTGGTCAGCAAGTGGGTGACGATGGCATAGGCGAGGGCCTGTTCGGTGGGCACCTCCCAGGCCGCCAGCACCCCCAGTAGCACCGCCTCGTAGGTGCCTATGTTCTCGAAGGTTATGGGGAAGGCCGAGACCAGGTTGGCGGCGATCATGATGACGATGAAGGCCACCAGGGGCACGTCCAGCCCGAAGGCCAGGCCGAAGAGGGCGAAGTTCAGCACCTGGGAGACCCAGCCCACGAAGTTGAGGGCCATGGCCAGCGTCAGCAGGCGCCAGTTACGCATCGTTTCCAGGCCGTCCAGGAAGCGGGGCCACCCCTCCTGGAGCCCCGACCGCAGCCAGTGGGGCAGGCTGTTCAGCCAGCGCCAGCCGGGGACCTGGCGGGGCAGGAAGGCGCTGGCCATGACCGCCGCCACGAAGCCGCCACCGGAGGCGGCCGCCACGCTCCACAGCAGCGCCGGCGGCACGAAGCCCAGGTCGAGCACCGCCAGCCCGATGGCCAGCAGGACGAGGAAGGTCACCCCGTCCAGGAGGGCCTCTACCACGAACACCGACGAGGCCAGCCCCGCCCGCGACAGACCGTAGCGGTTGGCCACGATCTGGATACGGGCCACGTCGCCCGCCCGCATGGGCAGCAGGTTGTTGAGCAGGTTGCCGATGAGGAAGGCCCCCAGCAGCCCCAGGTAGGGCGCCTGGCCCACCCGCGAGAGGTAGACCTGCCAGCGGAGGGTGTCCACCGCCTTGGTCACCAGGTTCACGGCCAGGGCCAGGGCCGCCCAGGCGTAGTTGGCGGCGCGCAGGGAGTCGCCCACCTGCCGCAGGTCTATCTGCCAGACCACCAGGCCCACGAACAGGGCGGTGGCCACCAGCTGGAAGGCCCAGGGCGTCCTGAAGGCGCGCAAGAGCCTGCGGACGGTGTTCTCGCGGCCCACGGCCCCTTAACCTCGCTCCGCCTCCGGCGCGGCCCGCGCCCTGGCGATAGCCTCGGCGTATTCGCCCCACCAGTCGGGGGGCAGCAGCAGGCCGATGGCGGTCATGACTCGCTCCCGCGCCAGACGGTCGGCCTCCTCCCGCGACTGCCCCTCGGGGACGGACAGCCGGAAGGGCGGCCCGAAGCGGAACACCAGCGTCGTCCCCTCCTCCCAGACGGCCACGGGCAGGAAGGGGACGCCGCGACGGGCCAGCGCCAGGAGGAAGAGGCCGCTGCCTCGCGGCGGCTCCACCAGCCGCCCCGAGCCCCTGGCCTCGGGGGTGATGCCCACGGGCGCCTCGTCCAGCGCCCGCAGCAGGCTGCGCAGGGCCGCCGCCCGCCCCATTACCAGTTCCTCCCGCCGGGGCATCACCACCAGGTCGTAGACCCTGGCGATGCGCCGGAACGTCCAGCGTATCAGCGAGAGAGGTATGGGGAAGGGGCCGATGCGCCGCCCGTGCAGCTCGCTGGTGAAGGTCCAGCGCACCTCGGGGGCAGCGGGCCGTGCCTGGCGCAGGAAGGAGCTCACCATCATGGCGCAGTGGTAGGGGTGCAGGCCCGGGCGGTCGAAGTGGTTCATGAGCAGCACGAAGCGGTCGTCGGCGGGCAGGTTCTCCAGCCCCTCCACCCGCCGCGGGAAGGGGTTGGCCCGCATCAGGTGGGCGCCGTCGCCGGCGAAGGAGCGCCGCCAGCCGAAGAGGAGGGACAGGCCGAACATGAGCAACTGGGGCAGCAGGCGCAGGCGGGCATACTCGTAGCGGGGCAGCTCCGATGCCGACGCCGACCTCATGCTCCCCTCGGGGCGGTCACCCACACTTGTTGTATCCGCAGCTGCGGCAGAGCAGACACCCCTCCTGGTAGACCAGCAGGGCGCCGCAGTCGGGGCAGGTCATGCCCGTCTCCTCGGCGGGAGTCATGGCGGGATCTAGGGGCTCGTCGCCGCGAGCGGCGGTGGCGGCGGGCTGCCCGGGCCCGAACTTCATCTCCAGCCAGCGGAAGATGTAGTCCAGCACCGAGGTGGCCCAGGGGATGCGAGGGTTATTGGTGGGGCCGTAGGGCTCGAAGCGGGTGTTTTTCAGCTTGCGCGCCAGGTCCTCGATGGGCACGCCATACTGCAGCGCCACCGAGGTCAGCAGGGCAACGGCGTCCATCAGCCCCGAGACGGTGGAGCCCTCCTTGGCCATCTTGATGAAGATCTCGCCGGGGCGGCCGTCCTCGTAGAGGCCCACGGTGATGTAGCCCTCCTGGTCGCCCACCTGGAACTTGTGGGTGATGGAGCGGCGCTCGTCGGGCAGCCGCTCGCGGTAAGGGCGGGGACGGGTGGGCAGGCCGCCCACCTCTCGCGCCACCTCGGGCGTCTCCTGCTCGGGGCCGCGCACGTTGGCGGCGGCGTGAGACAGGACCGAGACCTCCCGCGAACCCTCGCGGTAGACGGTGATGCCCTTGACGCCCTCGCGGTAGGCCAGCCAGTAGGCGCGGGCCACGTCTTCCCTGGTCGCCTCGCGGGGGAAGTTGATGGTCTTGGAGACGGCGTTGTCGGTGTGTCTCTGGAAGGCGGCCTGCATGCGCACGTGCCACTCGGGGGCGATGTCGTGGGCGGTGACGAAGACCCGCTTGGCCCACTCGGGCACCTCGGGACGGTCGCGCAGGCGCCCGCCGGCCGCCAGGTAGTCCATCAGCTCCTCGGAGTAGAAGCCCTCCGCCTGGGCCACGGCCACGAAGTGTTTGTTCACCTCCCGCAGGCGGGTGAGCTTGCCGGGGTCGGCCGGGTCCAGATAGTGGTGGCGGAAGAAGGCCAGCGAGAAGAGGGGCTCGATGCCCGACGAGCAGTCGGCGATGATGGAGATGGTGCCCGTGGGGGCGATGGTGGTGCGGGTGGCGTTGCGGTAGGGGAACCTGGGATAGTGACGGGAGCCTTCCCAGGCGGGATAGGGGCCCCGCTCCTCGCCCAGGGCCAGGGAGGCCTCGTTGGCCTTCTCCTGGACGAAGCGCATGACCTCCTCGGCCAGGGCCAGTGCCTCCTCCGAGTCGTAGGGGATGCGCAGTTGCAGCAGCAGGTCGGCCCAGCCCATGATGCCCAGGCCGATCTTGCGCGTGCGCTTGGTGGCCTCCTCGATCTGGGGGATGGGGTAGCGGTTCATGTCTATGACGTCGTCCAGGAAGCGGACGCAGACGGGCACCACCCGCGCCAGCCGCTCCCAGTCCAGGCGTGGCCGGCCGCCATCGTCGCGCACGAACCTGGCCAGGTTGATGGAGCCCAGCGTGCACGACTCGTAGGGCAGCAACGGCTGCTCGCCGCAAGGATTAGTAGCCTCTATATTTCCCAGGTGCGGCGTGGGGTTGTCGGCGTTGATGCGGTCCAGGAACACCAGGCCCGGGTCGCCGCAGAGCCAGGCGTTCTCCACCATCAGGTCGAAGATGTAGCGCGCCCGTCGCCTCCCCACCGCCTCGCCCGTGCGGGGGTTTATGAGCTCGTATTCGCGGTCCTCCTCCACCGCCCGCATGAACTCGTCGGTCACCGCCACCGAGATGTTGAAGTTGGTCAGGGTGCGCAGGTCGGCCTTGAGGGTGATGAACTTCTCGATGTCGGGGTGAGTCACGTCTAGGATGCCCATGTTGGCCCCCCGGCGCGTGCCCCCCTGCTTGATGGCCTCGGTGGCAGCGTCGAACACCTTCAGGAAGGAGACGGGGCCCGAGGCCACGCCCATGGTCGTGCGCACCCGGTCGCCCTCGGGCCGCAGCCGCGAGAAGGAGAAGCCGGTGCCGCCCCCCGTCTTGTGGATGATGGCGGTGTGCTTGATGGCGTCGAAGATGCCCTCGATGGAGTCCTCTACCGGCAGGACGAAGCAGGCAGCCAGCTGCTGCAGCTCGCGACCGGCGTTCATGAGGGTGGGGGAGTTGGGAAGGAACTCCAGCCGGGCCATGAGCTGGAAGAACTCTTCCTCCCAGTAGGCGGCCCGGTGGGGATCTTCCAGGGGCTGGTAGAGCAGCTCCGCCTGGGCGATGTTGTGGGCCACGCGGCGGAACATCTGCTCGGGGGTCTCCGCCGGGCGCCCCGACTCGTCCTTGGCCAGGTAGCGCCGCTCCAGGACGACGCGGGCGTTATCGCTGAGGGCGATCTCGGCCACGGACCATCACCAGTGCCAGTATAGCACTATAGGGGCTTTCTCTAACGACTAACGGGGCCCTCAGGGTTGCGGGGCCTGTGCCTGGGCCAGGCGCGACTCCAGCTCGGCGATGCGCTCTCGCAGCGCCCGCTCCTGCTGCCAGCGCTCGGTCACGTCGCGCATGATGGCGGCGATCCCCTGTACCCGCCCTTCGGCGTCCCTGAGCAGGGCGATGGTGAACTCCAGCGAGAGGCGGGAGCCGTCGCGTCTCAGGGCCGGCACAGACAGCAGCTCGCCGCGGCCGTATCTGGTCTCGCCCGTGGCCATGACGCGGTGGTAGCCTTCCCAGTGGCGCTGGCGGTGTCGCTCGGGGACGATGAGGTCGAGGCTCTGGCCCACCGCCTCCTCAGCCCGGTAGCCGAAGATCTCCTCGGCACGGCGGTTCCAGAAGCGGATGATGCCCTCGCGGTCGGCCACCACCACGGCGTCGGCCGCCTCGTTGACCACCTGCCAGGCCAGCTCGCGGTCGTCCCAGGGCCAGATCATGCTCTCCCCGCCAGCATCTCCTCCAGCACCTGTTTGAGGACGACAGCGTTGTTGTGCTCCTGGTCCTGGGCCGAGTAGACCAGGGTGATGGTGCCGTTGCGGGCCTTCTCGGCCAGCTCCCGCAGCAGCGCCTGCTTGGCCGGCTCCTGTAACTCTTGGCGATAGTGCTGCTGGAACTGGGGCCACTTGGCCGGGTCGTGTCCGAACCAGCGTCGCAGGTCGTCGCTGGGCGCCAGGTCACGCAGCCAGGCAGTGAGGCGGAGGGCCTCCTTGCTCAGGCCACGGGGCCAGAGGCGGTCCACCAGGTAGCGGTCGCCGTCCTCGGGCGCCGGAGGCTCGTATGCGCGCTTCAGCCCGATCACCGCACGGTCACACCTGGCCCGGTTCCGTCAGGAGACCTCCTTCGGGGCCAGCACCTCGCCCCTGGGCGAGAGGACACCGATGCCTGTGGTCTCGGCGGCGGTGACGGCATCGGGGTAGACGCGCATCCCGTAGGCGTAGGGCAGATAGGGCGGCACGATGCCGGCCCGCTGCATGCGCTCCCGCCACTGGGCATCGGCCAACTGGGTGGCCAGGTGAAAGACGTCGCCCCGCCGCAGCCTGACCTTGGCCTCGGCCACCACCCACAGGTCGCGACCGTCGGGCGACTGCACCGGCAGCACTACGTCCACTTCACCGTCCAGGGAGATGGGCTGGGGCTCGCCCAGGATGCGATAGCCCTTCTGACGCATGACGTAGGGCAACACGTCGTCTAGGTCGGTCTCGATGCTGCCGCCGACGACGTTGGCGAGGGTGCCGACCTCTTTCTGCAGGGCAGCGACGGCCCGTTGCAGGTCGGCCACTGCCTGCTGCAGGCCGACTACAGCCCGCGACAGCTCCTCCAGTCGCTCCTCGACACGCAGCATACGCTCTTCCAGAAAGGTGACCCGCTCCTCAAGCCGTAGATGTGCCTCCTCGAGGCGGGCGACTCGCTCCTCGAGGGCCGAGAGGCGTTCCTCGCTGCGGCGTTGGGCTTCGGCCAGGGCGGCGACGGCGTCCTCCAGGCGGGTGACGCGCTCCTCGAGGGCCGAGAGGCGTTCCTCGCTGCGGCGTTGGGCTTCGGCCAGGGCGGCGACGGCGTCCTCCAGGCGGGTGACTCGCTCCTCGAGGGCCGAGAGGCGTTCCTCGCTGCGGCGTTGGGCTTCGGCCAGGGCGGCGACGGCGTCCTCGAGGCGGATGACGCGCTCCTCGAGGGCCGAGAGGCGTTCCTCGCTGCGGCGCTGGGCTTCGGCCAGGGCGGCGACGTTGGCGGCTAGCTCCCGCACCAGGGCAGGCAGCGACAGCAACTCCTCGCTGAGGACGTAGCGTCGCACCTCGTCCCGGAACTGCGGGTTCTCCCGGAGCAGGCGGATGATGTCCTGGGCCGACCGTATCTCCTGTGCCATCGCCTATTCAATCATAGCATCCCGGACAGCGGATGCCATCGTCCCATGGCCGTAGCGATATCTTACGACCGAGAACCGGCGACCGGACCCGTTCGGCCAGCGCCCCGCCGGCCCGTAACGCCGAGGCCACCGCCGGCGCCGGCGGTGGCCTCGGGCAGGCAGCCGTGCCCAGCGTCCTCTATCCACAGCCCGTGGTGGTGCCGCAGTTGTCGCAGCAGTAGCAGGCGCCCCGGCGCACCATGATCCAGCCGCAGGCGGGGCACGGGGGCGCGTCCTCATGGGCGTGGCCGTTGGCCCGCGCCTCCACCACCGGCAGGGCCAACTGCTTCGGCCCCTCCCGCGACAGCTTCTCCCGCACCGCCGGCGAGAGCACCCCCAATTCCTCCTTCTCCTCCTCGGAGAGGAACTGGGAGGCCAGCCAGCGGAATATGTAGTCCACGATGCTCTGGGCCACCGGTATCTCCGGGTTCTCGGTGCGGCCCGAGGGCTCGAAGCGCATGTGGCTGAACTTGTAGACCAGGTCGCGCAGCGGCACCCCATACTGCAGGGCCAGGGAGATGGCCGTTGCGAAGGCGTCCATGGTGCCCGAGAGGGTGCTCCCCTCCTTGGCCATAGTGATGAAGATCTCCCCCGGCGACCCGTCCTCGTAGAGGCCCACGGTGATGTAGCCCTCGTGCCCCTCGATGGAGAACTTGTGGGTCAGGGACCTGCGAGTGTCGGGCAGGCGCCTGCGCACCGGCCTCGGCTCCTCCTTCTTGCCCTCCACGTCCTCCTTGCGGGTGGTCAGCACCTGCACGTTCTTGGAGTTGTCGCGGTAGATGGCCAGCGCCTTCAGCCCGTGCCGCCACCCCTCGATGAAGGCCTGCTCCACGTCCTCAACGGTAGCGTCCTCGGGCAGGTTCACCGTCTTGGAAATGGCACCAGAGATGAAGGGCTGCACGGCACCCATCATGCGGATGTGCCCCATCCAGTGGATGGAGCGCTTGCCGCCGGGGGCCTTGAAGGCGCAGTCGAACACCGGCAGGTGCTCCTCCCGCAGGTGGGGCGCCCCCTCGATGGTGCCGCGGGAGTCTATGTAGGCCATGATCTCCTCCACCTGCTCCGGAGAGTAGCCCAGCCGCCTCAGTGCCCTGGGAACGGCGCGGTTCACCAGGCGCATGACCCCCCCGCCCACCAGCGCCTTGTACTTCACCAGCGCCAGCTCCGGCTCGATGCCGGTGGTGTCGCAGTCCATCATGAAGCTGATGGTGCCGGTGGGGGCGATGACGCTCACCTGGGCATTTCGGTACCCGTGCTCTTCACCGAGGGCGAGGGCCTCGTCCCAGGCTGCCTGGGCTGCCGCCACCAGGTCGCGCAGGCCCGGCACCCGCGCCGCCCACTCCGGCTCGCCCGCCTCCGGCGCCGGCACGAGGCGGCCATACCGCCCCAGCTCGTAGAGGCGGTAGGCGTGCTCCCGGTGCTTGCGGATGACCCGCAGCATGGGCTCCCGGTTGCGCTCGTAACCGGCGAAGGGGCCCATGCGCCCGGCGATGCGGGCCGAGACGGCGTAGGCGTGGCCGGTCATGAGGGCCGTCAGGGCGGCGGCGTAGGCCCGCCCCTCCTCCGAGTCGTAGGGCAGGCCCAGGGTCATGAGCAGGGCGCCCAGGTTAGAGTAGCCCAGGCCCAGCTGGCGGTAGTCGCGGGCGTTGCGCTCGATCTTCTCGGTGGGGTAGGAGGAGTTGTCGACGATGATCTCCTGGGCGGTGATCATGACCGCCACTGCCTGCTTGAAGGCCCCGATGTCGAAGGTGTCGTCCTCGCGCAGGAACTTGAGCAGGTTGAGGGAGGCCAGGTTGCAGGCCGAGTCGTCCAGGTGCATGTATTCGGAGCAGGGGTTGCTGGCGTTGATGCGCCCCGAGTTGGGGCAGGTGTGCCAGTCGTTGATGGTGGTGTCGTACTGGATGCCCGGGTCGGCGCACTCCCAGGCGGCCTGGGCCATCTGCCGCAGCAGGTCGCGGGCGCGGTAGGTCTGGCAGACCTCGCCGGTGGTGACGTAGCGCGTCTGCCACTCGCGGTCTTCCAGGGCGGCCCGCATGAACTCGTCGGTTACCCGCACCGAGTTGTTGGCGTTCTGGTACTGGATGCTGATCCACAGCTCCGAGTCCAGGGAGGGGTCCCAGCCCGACTGCACCAGGGCGCGGGCCTTGCGCTCCTCCTTGGCCTTGCACCAGATGAACTCCTCGATGTCGGGGTGGTCCACGTTCAGCACGACCATCTTGGCTGCCCGCCGCGTCTTGCCCCCCGACTTGATGGTGCCGGCGATGGCGTCGGCCCCGCGCATGAAGGAGACGGGTCCCGAGGCGACGCCGCCCGAGGAGAGTCGCTCCTTGGAGGAGCGCAGGGGCGAGAGGTTGATGCCAGCCCCCGAGCCGCCCTTGAAGATCTTCCCCTCCGTCTTGTACCAGTCCAGGATGGACTCCATGGAGTCCTCGATGGAGAGGATGAAGCAGGCGGAGCACTGGGGTCGCTCCTCGATGCCCACGTTGAACCAGACGGGCGAGTTGAAGCAGGCGTACTGGTGCAGGAGGAGGAACTTCAGCTCCTGGCGGAAGGTCTCCATCTCCTCCTCGGACGAGAAGTAGCCGCCCTTCTGGCCCCAGGAGGCGATGGTGTCCACCACGCGGCCGATGAGTTGCTTCACGGAGCGCTCGCGCTGGGGTGTGCCCAGAGGCCCGCGGAAGTACTTGGAGGCGACGACGTTGGTGGCCTGCTGGGACCAGGCCTTGGGGAACTCCACGTCCTCCTGCTGGAAGACGGGCCTGCCGTCGGGCCCCTCGATGAGGGCGGTGCGCCGCTCCCACTCCACCTCGTCGAAGGGGTCCACCCCCGGCCTGGTGAAGAAGCGCGCCAGCTGCCCCGTTCGGTGCTGCTGTTCTGTCTGGCCCCGTGCCTCGATCAACATGGTTGCCCTCCTCCGCTCACGAAAGCTGTCGAGCGCCTGTCGTCGCTGTCCGCCGTCGTCACCTCCTTCCGCCCCGTCGTGACCTCCTGCGGTTATCACTTCTCCTTCGGTGCTTGACTGTGCTCCACGTCGAAAAGACTAAAAGAGTAGATGTCGACGAAACAGGCTAAAGTTGTATCGACAAGCCTCGCACGAAGTGGTTTTCAAATGGGCCAAGGAGATAGAGGGGAGCTGTCCCGCCCGTATAGTTGTTCCTGAGTGTACGAGGCGAGCAATTTCCTCTAGAATCCTAGAAAGACACCGATGGCATGGTACACGCATAAGTGCATCGCCACGTGTGCGACACAAATAGTGCTCGTACAGCTTGTCGGCGAAAGCTTTTAGCGTTGCTGCTGCCGCAGCAGCAATAGACGCGATGACGCTGACCATGTCTACAAATAGCTCCATAGACTCGTTACTGTCCGCGATATCTGGCTATTTTGCCTTGGATCGTGGCGACCGACGACCGATAGCCTGCGTTCGACTTCTCACCTCCGGCAGCAGGACGAGCTGGCCCGGGGGCACTTCGGGGCGGGGCCAGCCGGCCTTCAACGCCTCCAATTCCCGCTCCAGCTCGTCCACGTCGGCGAAGGCCCGGTACACGCTGGCGAAGCGGATGTAGGCGATGCGGTCCAGGCGCCGCAGCTCCTCCATCACCAGGTCGCCGATGTAGCTGGTGGGCACCTCCGCCTTGCCCAGGGCGTAGACCTCCCGCTCCACCCGCTCCACCAGCTCCTCCAGGGCGCCGGTGGGGATGGGCCGCTTCTCGCAGGCCTTGCGCACCCCGGCCAGCACCTTCTCGCGCGAGAAGGGCTCCCGACGGCCGTCCTTCTTCACCACCATCACGTTCTCCAGCTCCACCCGCTCCATGGTGCTGAAGCGGCGGCCGCAGGCCAGGCACTCCCGCCGCCGCCGAATGCCGCCCGGCCCGGGGCGGGAGTCCATCACCCTCGACTCAGGATGGCCGCAGAACGGACATTCCATATTCTCGCCTCTCGCTGAAGGCGCCAAAGACGATACCACAACATCTTGGGCCTGTCAAGGGCCATGACACAACATCTTGTGTTATGTCCACACCTTGTCCACAGGCCCATAATTGTGTCAAGTAGGGCCATTGCCGGGGCCGTTATGGCCCCGCTGATGGCCCCCGAGCTGCCTTTACTGACCCCTCTTGTAGACAAGGTGTGGAAAACGAGAGAGGGGGCGGCCCACTGGCGCCCCCGCTCTCGTCACGACGCGCTCAGTTAGCGGAGACTGACCCCCCGCCGAAGAAAGGAGGGCAGGTCGGTGTCCGAAAGGTTGGGCATCTCGTGGCGCAGCCGACGCCACTCGTCGTCCTCTTGGGCCGAGGGCCGTCGCTCCATCTGCGGCTCGAAGCCCACGGCGATGAGGGTTATCTTCACCTCGTCATCCAGGTTGGGGTCGGTGGCGGTGCCGAAGATGATCTCGGCGTCGGGGTCCACCACCTCGGTGATGACCTGGGCCGCCATGTTGAGCTCGTGCAGGGACATGTTGCCGTTGGAGGTGAAGTTGAACAGCACCCCCTTGGCGCCGTGGATGCTCACGTCCAGCAGCGGGCTGCGAATGGCCGCCTGGGCGGCCTCCACGGCCCGGTTCTCGCCGCGGGCGCGACCGATGGCCATCATGGCCGGGCCGGCGTCGGCCATGATGCGGCGCACGTCGGCGAAGTCCAGGTTGATGTCCCCCGGCACCGTTATCAGCTCGGCGATGCCCTGGATCCCCTGCCGCAGGATGTCATCGGCCAGCAGGAAGGCCTCCTGCAGCGTCGTCTTCTGGTCGCACACGCTCAGGAGGCGGTCGTTGGGGATGACGATGAGGGTGTCCACCTCGCCCCGCAGGCGGCTTATGCCCTCTTCGGCGTTGCGGCGGCGCTTGGCCCCCTCGAAGGAGAAGGGCTTGGTCACCACCGCCACCGTCAGGGCGCCCACGTGCCTCGCCACCTGGGCCACCAGGGGGGCAGCGCCGGTGCCGGTGCCGCCGCCCATGCCGGCAGTGATGAACACCATCTCGGCGCCCTTGAGGGCCTCCTTCAGTTCGTCCAGGGACTCCTCGGCGGCCTGGCGTCCCTTCTCGGGGTCTCCCCCCACGCCGAGGCCCTTGGTGAGGCGGTCGCCGATGCGGATCTTGACATCGGCCTCGCAGCGCATCAGGGCCTGGGCGTCGGTGTTGACGGCGATGAACTCGACGCCGTGAATGCCTACCTGGATCATGCGATTGACGGCGTTGCAGCCACCTCCACCCACTCCCACCACCTTGATGGCGGGGAGCCCGTCCAGCTCGCCCCGACGGCCTTCCGATGTCTTTCCTGCCATAACCCCCTCCTGTCTCTTCCTCTCTCCTACTGCGGTACCAGGATCTTCAGCCAGCGCTTCAGTCGCTCCCACAGGCCGCCGCCGGCCGCTGCGACGCCGGCGATGCCGCTGCGGCGACCGCGCGACGGCCCCGTCCAGCCATCGCTGTAGGCCGCCCAGCGCAGAAGGCCCACGCTGGCGGCGAAGGCCGGCCCGCTGACGGCATCGGCCAGGCCGTAGGTGCCCTTGGGCAGGCCGATGCGCACCGGCACGTGCAGCAGCTGCTCGGCCAGTTCGTCCAGGCCTGGCAGAGTGGCGGTGCCCCCCGTCAGCACCAGCCCGGCGGCGATCATGTCATCGAAACCGGCGCGGCGGACGTCCAGGTAGACCATCTCCAGGACCTCCTCCGCCCGAGCCTGGAGGATCTCCGCCAGACGCCGGCGGGGCACGCTCTTGTGGCGCTGCCCACCGAAGGACTCCAGCTCCACCGTCTCTTCAGGGTTGACTCGACTGGGCAGGGCAGCCCCGTAGCGCAGCTTGGCCTCTTCCGCCACCGAGAAGGGCACCCGCAGCCCCAGGACTAGGTCGTGGGTGAAGTGATAGCCGCCCACCGGCAGGCTGGCGGTGTGGTAGGGCATCCCGTCCAGGAAGACGACGACATCGGTGGTGCCGCCACCGATGTCCACGACCACCACGCCGTGGCGCTTCTCCTCTTCCTCCAGCACGGCCTCGGCAGCGGCCAGGGGGGAGGCCACCAGCGCCTCCACCTGCACGCCAGCTCCGTCCAGGGCCTGGCACAGGTTCTGCACGGCGGTGACGGAGGCCGTCACCAGGTGGACTTCCACGTCCAGCCGCTGGCCGAACATGCCGATGGGGTCGCTCACCGTCTCCTGGCCGTCCAGCACGAAGGAGCGGGGCATGATGTGCAGGATCTCGCGGTCGCTGGGCAGGCTGACGGCCTGGGCGTCTTCCAGGGCGCGGCGGATGTCCTCGTGGCGGATGGCCCGTCGGCCGCCAGGGACGGTGGCCACCCCCTTGTGGTTCAGGCAGGCCAGGTGATTGCCGCTGATAGAGACGAAGCAGGGGGGTAGGCGCATGCCGCTGGCCCTCTCGGCCCGCTCGATGGAGGCGGCGATGGCCTCGGTGGCGGCCTTGATGTTGTCCACCAGGCCCTTGCGTACCCCCTGGGCAGCAGCCACCCCCACCCCGAGGAGGCGGATGTCATCGTCGGGGGTTATCTCTGCCAGCAGGGTGCAGATCTTGCTGCTCCCCACATCCACAGCGCCCAGGACGGCAGACCTCTTCACGGTCCCTCCTCCTTCAGCGCAGGGCGGGGCGATCCCCGAAGCGCAGGTCCAGCACTCGACCTCTCAGTTCCTGCGGGCCGAACTGGCGCTGGACGGCCTGCCACACCTGCAGCTTGTAGTCCAGGCCGTTGCTGTCGCCCAGGACCACCTGGTAGCCGGCGTCGGTGCTCACCACCAGCCCGTCCTGTGCCGTAAACCGGAAACCATCCGGCCTGATACCCAGCGACTGCGGCAGCTCCTGGCGCAGGCGCACGGCGAGGGAGATGGCTGAAGCGCTGACGCGCTCGCCTGGTTTCAGGGGCCCTCCGCCAGTCGCGTCAATTATAGTGGGAACATCTTGCGACGGGGAGACCCCTCGCAACACCACGCCTTCGTCGTCTACCACGTAGTTCTCGTCCCCCCTTCGCCAGTACCCCCACGGCTGCCGCTCCTGGACGGTGATGACCACCCTGTTGGGGAATACGGCCTGCACCTGCACCGCCTTGACCATGTCCAGCTGGGAGACACGCTGCTGCACCTCTTCGACGGGCAGGCGCAGCATGCTCTTCCCCTCCAAATCAGCCAGAGCAACCACGTCCTCGGCCCTCAACACCCGAGTCCCCCGCACCTCCACCGTCTGCACCCGCAGCAGGGGCGAGAGGTAGATGCCCAGGGCAGCCGCCAGCGGGGCCACCACGGCCAGCCCCAGCAGCAGCCGACGCCAACGCCGCCGGCGCAACAGGAGTTGCTCCCGCTGGCCCAGCAGCACATAGGGGCGAATGGGCCCGCGCTCGCCCCTACTCCGGCGCATAGAGGCGCCCCTGCCTCTCACGGTGCCGCTCCAGGCCCAGCTCGATGAGCCGCGTTATGAGCTCCCGATACCCCAGCCCAGCCGCCTCCCAGAGCCGCGGGTACATGCTGATGGGCGTGAAGCCGGGGATGGTGTTGATCTCGTTGACGACGGGCTCCTCCCCGGCCAGGAAGAAGTCGACCCGAGCCATGCCCGCGCAATCGATGGCCCTGAAGGCAGCGATGGCCATCTCCTGGAGCTGCCGCTCCAGCGCCGTTGGCAGGGCCACCGGCGCCACCAGCCGCGTCCCCTCCTCCAGGTACTTGGCGCGGTAATCGTAGAACTCCCGGTGGGGCACCACCTCGCCCGGCGGCGAGGCGATGGGGTCGTGGTTGCCCAGGACGGCCACCTCGATCTCCCTTCCTGCTACCGCCCGCTCCACCAGGGCCTTGTGGTCATAGCGAAAGGCCTCGGCCAGCGCCCGGGGGAGGTCCCCCCACACCTTGACCTTGCTGATGCCGACGCTGGAGCCCAGGTTGGCCGGCTTGACGAAGCAGGGCAGGCCCAGCCGCTCCCTGATCTCCGCCTCCACCGCCTGAGGCTCCCGCTGCCAGCGGGCCTTCGATATCACCACGAACTCGGCGGTGGGGAGGCCGGCCTGGCGGAAGAGGGCCTTCATGAGCGCCTTGTCCATCCCCACGGCGCTGGCGGCCACCCCGGCGCCCACGTAAGGCAGGCCCAGCAGCTCCAGCAGTCCCTGCACGGTGCCATCCTCGCCGTGAGGGCCGTGGATGAGGGGGAAGACGACGTCCGCTTGCAGGAGGGCCGAGAGCACCTGGGGGCGCAGAGGAGGCACCGCCCCCTCCGCCGAGGGCAGAGGCCGGTAGCTGTTGAGGGGTACCGCCTTGAGGGCCTCTTCCGTCTCGCGGGGGGTGAGCCACACCCCCTGGCGGGTCACCCCGAAGGGTATGGGCTGGAAGCGGTCGGGGTCCATGTGGGACAGGACTCCCTGGGCCGAGACGACCGAGACTTCGTGCTCCGCCGAGCGGCCGCCGAAGAGAACGGCCACCCGCAACCGTCCGGCCGACATCAGAAGCCCTCCCCCACCAGTGTCACTTCCAGCTCCAGGTCGACGCCGAAGCGCTCCTGCACTCGCTGGCGGACGAGGTCGATGAGGGCCTTGATATCGGCCGCTCGTGCCTTGCCCAGGTTGAGGATGAAGTTGGCATGCTTCTCCGATATCTGAGCGTCGCCGATGCGGTGTCCTCGCAGGCCCACCTGGTCGATGAGCCACCAGGCGGGGCGATCGGGGAGGTTCTTGAACACGGACCCGGCGTTGCGACCGGGCGGCTGGGCCGCCTTGCGGCGGGCGTCCAGGTCCCGCACCCTGCGCTTCAGGACCTGCGGGTCTCCCTCCCACAGGTGCAGGTCCACCGAGAGGACCACCATATCTCGCAGCAGGCCGCGGGTGAGGGCGCTGCCGCGGTAGCCCAGGGCTAGCTCCTGCGGCCCCATCTCCACCACACGGCCACAGGCATCGGCCAGGCGTGCCGATACCAGGACATCGCGCAGGCAGCCGCCGTAGGCGCCAGCGTTGTAGACCACAGCCCCGCCTACGGTGCCGGGAATGCCACAGGCCCACTCCAGGCCCGCCACCCCGGCAAAGGCCAGACGTCGGGCTGCGGTGGCCAGGCTGGTTCCGCTGTAGGCCCGCACCAGCAGCCAGCCGTTGTCCGGCCGCGGCCCCTCAAGACCTGTCGCCTGGTTCTCGATGACCAGGCCCCTTATGCCCTCGTCCCCCACCAGGACGTTGGAGCCGGACCCCAGGACGAAGACGGGCACGTCGTGCTGGCGGGCGATGACGAAGGCCCGCACCAGCTCGTCCTCGCTGCGGGCGACGAAGTAGACGTCGGCCGGGCCGCCCACGCCCCACGTGGTGTGCCGCCGCATGGGCTCCATCAGCCGCACCGGCCCCAGGCGGCGGAGCTCGTCCAGGAAGTCGCGGGTGATCATGACGACAGCGCCTCCAGAACGGCGCGCCCTACCCTGTCGACGTCGCCGGCACCTACCGTCAGGAACACATCGCCGGGCCGCAACTCCCGCAGAGCGGCCTCGGCCGCCTCCTGGAGGCCACCGACGAAGCGGGCGGGAGGTTCCATGACCGAGGCAGCCAGCTCGGCCGCGCTCATGCCCTGCGAGGGGTCCTCGCGGGCGGCGTAGGTCTCGGCCATCAGCAACACGTCGGCGGAACGGAAGCAGGAGCGGAACCCCTCCAGCAGGTACCTGCTGCGGCTGTAGGTGTGGGGCTGGAAGAGACAGACCAGGCGGCGACCGGGGAAGCGCTGGCGGGCAGCGGCCAGAGTGGCCTCCACCTCGGTGGGGTGGTGAGCGTAATCGTCCACTACCGTCACGCCTCGCGCCTCGCCCAGCACCTCGAAGCGGCGGTGGACACCCCTGAACTCGGCCACCGCCTCCTTCAGCGCCTCTGGCTCTATGCCCAGGGCCAGCCCGACTCCGATGGCGGCCAGACAGTTGCGCACATTGTGCATGCCCAGCAGAGGCGTGGAGAAGGTGCCCAGGTCTCGCTGCCGCCAGCGAACACGGAAGACAGCCCCTGTAGCTGCCAACATTATGTCATCCGACCGCAGTTGGCAAGGGGGCTGGAGGCCGAAATACGTCCTTTCCACTGGGCGGCCGGCCAGGGCACCTTCCGTCAGCTCGCGCAGAGAGGGGTCGTCGCCCCACACCACCACCTGCCCCCCGTCCTGCACCTGTGACAGGAAGCGGCCGAAGGCCTCCCGCAGGCGGGAGAAGGTGACGTAGTAGTCCAGGTGGTCAGGCTCGACATTGGTGACCGCTGCGATCCAGGGATGGTAGTGCAGAAAGGCGGCATCGTATTCGTCGGCCTCCACCACGAAGTGAGGGCCGTCGCCGGCCATAACGTTGGTCTCCAGCCCCACCATTTCGCCACCCAGGAGGAAGGTGGGGCGCAGGCCCGCCCGCCAGAGGATGTAGGCCACGAGGGAGGTGGTGGTCGTCTTGCCGTGGCAGCCAGCCACCGCCACCACTCGCTTGCCCTGGGCGAGCCTCGCCACCATCTCGGCCCGCTTGAGAACGGGCATGCCCGTCGCGCGGGCGGCCGTCAGCTCGGGATTGTCCGGGCGGACGGCAGCGGTGTGGACCAGCATGTCCACTCCTTCCAGATGGCACGGGTCATGGCCCGTGAGGACGGCGATGCCCATGCCTTGCAGCCGCTGGGTGAGGCGGGAGGGATAGAGGTCACAGCCCGACACCCGCCATCCCTGGCCCCGCAGCAACACAGCGATGGCCGACATATGGATGCCGCCGATGCCCATGAGATGGACATGGCCCGCGGGCATCATCGCGCCTGAGACACCTCCAGCAGCAGACGAGCGATGTTGCGGGCAGCGTCCGGCCGGGCCAGTCGACGGGCAGCTGCCGCCATCTCCTGGCGACGTCGCTCGTCGCTCAGGAGCTGTCCCACCAGGGGCAGCAGCTCATCCTTCAGGCGTCCGTCCTCCACCACCAGGGCCGCCCCCGCCTCTTCCAGGTAGCGGGCGTTGTGACGCTGGTGTCCGCCGGCGTGGGGGTAGGGCACCAGCACAGCGGGGAGGCCGACGGCAGGAAGCTCCCCCAAAACCGACGCACCCGCGCGCGTCACTGCCAGGTCGGCAGCAGCCATGGCCCAGGGGAGCTCCTCGTGCAGGTAGGGAAACAGGAAATAGCGCTCGCGAAGGTTGCCGTTGAGGGAGGCCCGAACCTCCTTGAGCCACGGGTAGTCCCTCTGCCCGCAGACGTGGACCACCTGGCACAGCTCCAGCAGGCCACGCAGGCTGGCCGCCACCGCCTCGTTGATGCTGCGGGCACCCTGGGAGGCGCCCGATATGAACAGCACCTTCTCTTCGAGGTCCAGGCCCAGGCGGCGCCGCCCCTCCGTCTTGTCGGCCAGCCAGAAGTCGCGACGAACGGGATAGCCCGTGACCCTCACCTTGCCATCCAGCATCCTCGCCGGCGTCATGGAGGTGGAGACGGCCACCCGCGCTGCCAGGCGCGACATGAAGCGCACGGCCCAGCCGGGGAGGACGTCGGGCAGGAACACCACCAAGGGCACCCCCTTCGTCCAGGCGGCCATGGCCACCGGCACGCTGGCGTAGCCTCCGGTCGAGAGGACCACCTGTGCCCCGAAGCGGGCGAGGGCACGCCTGGCCCTCCAGGTGCCCAGGAGTACGCGCAGCAGGCTGCCCGGCAGCTGCCAGGGATATCTGCCCCGCACCGGCCCAGCCGGCACCGTCTGGAAGGGGATCCCGACGCGGGAGACCAGCTCGTCCTCCAGGGCACCTGCCTGCCCCAGGTAGAGGACGTCGAGCTGGTCCTCCAGGCCCAGCTCGTGGGTGAGGGCCTCCAGCACGCTGAGGGCGGGGTATATATGCCCCCCCGTCCCGCCACCGCACAGGACCAGCCTCATGTGCCCCGCCTCCTCGGGCCACCCGCCCACCGCCCCTCGGCGAAGGCCGTCCTCCCCTCCTCGCCCAGCGCAGCGTGCCGCGACACGCTCAGCAAGAGACCCACGGCGGCCAGATTGGCGATGAGGGCCGACCCTCCGTAGCTGAAGAACGGAAGGGGGATGCCCGTCAAGGGAATTAGACCACTTATGCCGCCAATATTTATTAACGTCTGGTACCCCAGCCAGGTGCTGACCCCCACCGCCACCAGACGACCGAAGGGGTCGCGCACGCGCAGGGCGACGTAAATGCCGCGCCCCACCAGCAGAGCGAAGAGGGCCAGCACAGCCATGGCGCCCACGAATCCCAGCTCCTCGCCCAGGATGGCGAAGATGCCGTCGGTGTGGGCTCCGGGCACGAAGCCGAACTTCTGCCTGCCTGCACCCCAGCCCAGGCCCATTAGCCCGCCGCTGGCCAGGGCCGTCTTCAACTGGACGAGCTGAAAGCCCTTGCCGTAGGGGTCGGCCTCGGGCGCCAGGAAGGCCTCCACCCTGGCCAGACGGTAGTCATGAGTCAGGACCACGGCGTAGCTCACCAGCGCCCCCAACACTAGGAAGAGGGCCAGATGGGAAACGGGCGCCCCTGCCAGGAAGAACAGGGTTGTGGCCACCAGCACCAGCACCACCGCCGTGCCCATGTCGGGCTCCACCAGCACCAGCCCTGCCACCAGCCCCACGATGACCACGAAGGGCAGGAACCCTAGGGACAGGTCGCGGATATGCTCGCCGCGGCTGGACAGCCAGGCCGACATGTAGAGGACCAGCGCCAGCTTGGCCAGTTCGCTGGGCTGGACCTCCACCGGCCCCACGTCCAGCCAGCGCGCTGAACCGTTCCGCACTACGCCGATGCCCGGCACCAGCACCGCCACCAGTCCCACGATGCTGACCGCCATGAGCAGGACGCTGAGGCGTCGGAGGCGACGGTAGTCCAGGCGCATGAGGAACGCCATGGCTGCCAGCCCCATGAGGGCGAAGATGGTCTGGCGCACGATGAAGTAATTGGGATTGCCGTACTCCCGCTCGCCAATGGCGAAGCTAGCGCTGTACAGGGAGAGCAGCCCCACCACCAGCAGGGCGATGACCACCGCCAGCAGCAGGTGGTCCGGGGGGCCGAGGCGACGGACAGCGCTCCTTACGTCGGTGATGGCAGACCCTCCCCCACTAGTGCATGGACGAGGGCGCGGAAGTGGCGCCCACGCTCCTCGAAGTTCTCATAGGCATCGAAGCTGGTGCAGGCCGGCGATAGAAGCACCACGTCCCCCGGTCGGGCCAGGCGGTGGGCCGCCGCCACCGCTTCCTCCAGGTCGCGCGCCGATACCAGGGCCGGCCGTCTATCGTGCGGCAGGCCCTCCGCTGCCTTTTCGACTGCCTCCCGTAGCTTGGGGCCGGACTCTCCGAAGAAGACCACCGCCCGGCAGCGGCGACAGGCCTCCTCAGCCAGCTCATCCAGGGGCAGGTGCTTGTCGCGACCCCCCAGGAGCAACACGAGGGGCTGGTCGAAGCAGCGCATCCCGGCCAGCGTCCGCTCGGGCGTGGTGGCGATGCTGTCGTTGTAATATTCGACCCCGCCCGCCGTCGCCACCAGCTCCAGCCGGTGCTCCACGCCCCGGAAGGTAGCCACCGCCCGGGCGATGGACTCGGGCGAGAGGCCGCAGGCGCAGGCCACCGCTGCCGCCGCCAGGGCGTTCTGCCGGTTGTGCTGGCCCCGCAGCCTCACGGCCGACAGGGGGAAGAGGCGACGCCGGCGACCGCCGCAGCGCCAGACCGCCTGCCCGTCGCGAACGAACACACCCTCGCCCTCCACGTCCTCCAGCGAGAAGAAGATGGGGCGAGAGGCGACTCGCTCCGCCAAGGCCCGCGACTCGGCACAGTCATAGCCCAGGACCGCCCAGTCGCCAGGCCCCTGATAGCGGACGATGTTAGCCTTCAGCTCCCGGTACTGGTCCCACGTGAAGCGGTCCAGGTGGTTGGGGGTGATGTTCAGCACCGCCGCCACATGGGGGCTGTGGCGCGTCAGCTGGAGCTGAGTATGGCTTATCTCCAACACCACCCACGTGTAGGGGCGAATGCGGGACAGAAGGTCCAGCAGCCCCACCCCGATGTTGCCGCCCACCACGTGGGGCAGACCCTCATAGCGGAACATCTCCCCTACGAGGGCGGTGGTGGTGGTCTTGCCGCTGGAGCCGGTGATGCCGGCCACCACCCCCGGGCACATCTCCAGGAAGAGGCCCATCATGGACAGGAGGGGCACCCCCCTCCGCCGCGCCTCGGCGATCCCTGGCAGGTCCAGGGGCACTCCTTGGGAGACGAACAGGTAATCGGAAGAGCAGAGCACCTCCGGGTCATTGCCCCCCAGGGACAGCCTCACCGGCAAGCCCTCGATCTGGGCCAGGCGTGGCGCCAGCTGCTCGGGCGTCTTGGCGTCGCTGACGGTAACCTGGGCGCCGCGGCCTACGAAGAAGCGGACGGCGTCCACCCCCTCGATGCCCAGGCCTACCACCGTCACCCGGCGACCCCGGAAGTCCATCACGATACCCCCTCCAGGGCCAGAGCGGTGCCCACCAGCGCCCCGAGGGCGGCCAGCAGCCAGAAGCGCTGCACCACCTTGGGCTCGGGCCACCCCAGGGCCTCGAAATGATGGTGCAGAGGGGCCATACGGAACAGGCGTCGACCGCCCGTGAGGCGATAGTAGCCCACCTGCAGGTAGACCGATGCCCCCTCCAGGACGAATACGATCCCTATAATGGGCAGCACCAGCCATTGTCCGGTCAGCAGGGCCAGGGCAGCCAGCCCCCCACCCAGGGCCAGGGCGCCGGTGTCGCCCATGAAGACCTGGGCGGGGTGAGCGTTATGCCAGAGGAAGCCCAGGGCCGCCCCCGCCACCACCAGGGCGAAGGCAGCCAGCTCCTCCTGGCCCTGGGCCAGGCCGATAATGCCATAGGCCAGATAGGCGATGACGCAGCAGCCAGCCGCGAGGCCGTCCAGGCCATCGGTGACGGCGACCCCGCCGGCCGTCAGAGTCACCACCGCCACGGCCGCCGGCACGGTCCACCAGCCCAGCTCGAAATCGCCCACGAAAGGCACCGCTACCGATGTTATGTCTAACTGCCACTTTATCACAAAACCGGCACCGAGGCCGCCAAGAAGGAACAGGGCCAGCTTCAAGCGCTTGTTGAGGGCCCACTCGCGTCGGCCCTGGAGAGAGCCCAGGTCGTCCACCAGTCCCACCACACCTAGCCCGGCCATGAGGGCCATGGGCAGGCCCAGCGCCAGCTCCCGCGTCAGCTCGAAGGCCGCAAAGGCCAGGGCCGCGCCCCAGATGACCACCCCCCCCATGGTGGGGGTGCCCGCCTTGGCCTGATGGGCCTGGGGTCCCCAGGGGTTTATGGCCTTGCCGAGGCGCAGTCGGCGCAACAGGGCCACCGCCGGGAAGCCCGCCAGCGCCGCCGTCGTGAGGGCCATCGCTCCCACCACCAGGGCATGGATCATCGGGCCAGAGCCTCTACCACTGTCTCCAGGGCCAGCGCCCTGGACGCCTTCACCAACAGCCAGTCCCCAGCCCGCAGCTCGCGGGACAGCAGGGCCACCGCCTCCTCCTTATCGGTCAGGACGCGCACGCTGCGGTGGCCGGCCGCCAGGGCCGCGGCCGCCACCGTTGGCGCCATCTCCCCCAGCAGCAGCAACACGTCCGTGGTGCGGGCGGCGTGGGCGCCTACCTGCCGGTGCCCCTCCTCGGCGGCATCCCCCAGCTCCAGCATGTCGCCCAGCAGGGCGATGCGCCGACCGGGCATCTCCGCCAGCAAGTCCAGGGCGGCCACTACCGAGGCAGGGCTGGCGTTGTAGGAGTCGTCGATGATGGTGCTGCCGCCCGGACCCGACAGCGTTCGCAGGCGCAGGTCGCTGCGAGCGCAGGCCAGCGCCTCGACCACGTCCTCCCACTCCATGCCCAGCGAGAGGGCCACGGCCGCCGCCGCCAGCAGGTTGTGCAGGTTATGCTTACCAGGCATGGGCGAGCGCACGGTGGCCTCACGACCCTGCCAGCGCAGACGGAAGGTGAACCCTTCCAGGCCGTGGGATTCCACCACCTCCCCCTGGAGGTGACACTGGCGGCAGGTCCCGTAGAGGACGGCCCTGGCCGGACCGCGGGCGAGCAGGCGGTGCGCCCACGGGCTATCGCCGTTGACTATGGCTGCCCCATCGGACGGGAGGGCCTCCACCAACTCCCCCTTGGCTGCGGCGATGGCGCCCAGGTTGCCCAACCGTTCCAGGTGCACCGGCTCGATGCTGGTCACGACCCCCAGCCGGGGCCTCGCTATCTGACACAGGAGGCGAATGTCCCCCTGCGCGAACATGGCCATCTCCAGTACGGCGACCTCGTGCTCGTCCGTCAGTCCCAGGAGGGCCAGGGGGAGGCCCACCTCCGTGTTCAGGTTGCCTTCGCTCTTGAGGACCCGGTAGCGACGGGCCAGGACGGCCGCCGTCAGCTCCTTGCAGGTGGTCTTGCCCACGCTGCCCGTCACCCCCACCACCGCCAGAGAGGGATGACGGGCGCGACGGGCGGCGGCCAGCAGCTGGAGGGCACGGGCCGTATCGCTCACATGGTAGAGGGTGACGCCCTCCGGCACGTCGGGAAAGGGCCGCGATACCACCGCTCCCCTGGCTCCCGCCCCGATGGCCTGGGGGAGGAAGTCATGGCCATCGTGGCGCTGGCCCCTCAGGGCGAAGAAGAGGTCTCCCTCCCGCACGCGGCGGGAATCGATGGCGACGCCCGTGAAGGGCGCCGCCTCCAGCGGGCCAGAACAGGCCACGAGGGCCGGCCCCAGGTCCCGGGCCACCTCCTGCCGCGATAGAGCCATCATCGTCCCGGCTGGGCAGCCACCAGACCCGCCGGTGGCACCCGGTAGTAGACCATCGCCTCGCGGGCGACCTGGGCGAAGACGGGCGCCGCCACCACCGTGCCCCAGGGGACGTCCTGGGGCTCGTCGATCTTGACCAGGACCACCAGCTTCGGGTCATCGAGGGGCACGATGCCCGCAAAGGAGGATATGTAGGCGTTGGGCTTGTAGGTGCCGCCGGCCACCAGATTGGCGGTTCCCGTCTTGCCGCCTACCCGATAGCCGGGGACGCTCAGCAAGCTGGGCGAAATCCGGTCGGCTACGGCGCCCATCATCTCCCTCACGGTGCGGGCCGCCTCGGGGGAGATGACCTGTCGCACCATCTGGGGCTGGGTCTCCTTCACGCCATCGGGGGTGACGATGGCCCTGACCACATAGGGGCGCATCAGCTTGCCATCGTTGGCGATGGCTGCCAGCGCCGCCGCCATCTGGATGGTCGTGACGCTGATGCCCTGGCCGAAGGAGTTGGTGGCCAGGTCCAACTCGCTCCAGTCGGGGTCGTCGGGCCAGCGCACCTGACCGGCCGCCTCCCCGCCCAGGCCGATGCCCGTAGGCTCGCCGAAACCGAACCGTCGCACGTAGTCATAGAACCGCTGCGGCCCCAGGCGCTGGGCCAGCCACACAGCGCCGGTGTTGAGGCTCTTGGTCAGCATCTGGGTCACCGTCTGGCTGCCATTGGCCGAAAAGTCCCAGTTATAGATGCGGGCACCGTTCACCACCGCCACGCCCGAATCATACCAATAGGTGTCGGGGCCGGCCACGCCGCTGTCGATGGCCGCGGCGGTGGTGATGACCTTGAACACCGACCCCGGCTCGTAGGGGTCGGTGACGGCAGGATTGCGCAACAGCGCCACCTTCGCCTCGTCCCCCAGGTCGGGGTTGGTCAGGTCGAAGGTGGGGCGGGAGGCCAGCGCCAGAATGGCGCCGGTGCGGGCGTCCATGACCACGATGGTGCCCCCCTTCGCCCGGTGCTCCTTGATGGCCTGCTCCAGGGCCTGCTCCGCCACCCGCTGCAGGTAGCGGTCGATGGTCAGGACGACATCGGCCCCCGAGCGGGGAGGCACCTCCTGCCACCCCGACCAGTAGAGGCCCTGGCCGCTGGTGTCCCGCTCCCAAGAGGCGCGGCCGGCCTGGCCCCGCAGGACGGAGTCCAGGTCGGCCTCCAGGCCCGACAGCCCGACGCCATCGCGGCCCACCACGCCGATGAGCTGGGCCGCGAGGCTGCCCTCGGGGTAGATGCGGCGGCCATCGGGGACCAGCCGCACACCTTCCAGCCCCAGCCTCTGCAGCGCCACCGCCTTGTCGTAGTCGAGGCCGTGGGCCACCTCCGTCTCGAAGGCCGGACTGGCCAGGACCCTGTCCACCATCTGCTCCGGCGCCCCTCCGGCCAGGGCCGCTATCTGGCGGGCTGCCGCCATGGCCTTGCCCCGGTCCTGCCAGGCCCTCTTCTCCACCATGACGTTGTAGCTCTCGACGCTCATGGCCAGGGGCGCCCCGTTGGCGTCCAGTATGGCCCCCCGCTTGCCGGGCAAAAGGGTATCGGCAGTGCGGTTCAGCCGGGCCAGACGGGCATACTCCTGATGGTCCCGCACCTGCAGCTGTCCCAGCCTTCCCGTGACCAGCACCAGGCCCAGGGCCAGGCCGGAGATGAGCAGCCACATGCGCCAGGAGGGGCCGTGCCAGCGCACCTCGCCTCACCCTTTATGGCAGCGGCAGCCAGGAGAAGAGCCGCTGCCACCAGGGCCGCGAGGGGGCCGGTGGCGCCGGCGCCTCCTGGGGCCAGTAGCGCTCGGGCAATTTCGGCTCGGGAGGAGTCGCGTTCTCGACCTGTAGGTAGACCACCTCGGTGGGCTTCACCATTCCCAGGCGCTGGCGGGCCTCCTGCTCGATGCGGGAGAGGGAAGAAAAGTAGGACAGCTCCGCTTCGAGCTCGCCGTTGCGGGCTTCCAGCTCAGCCCGCTGACGCTCCAGCCGCGTGATCCCCTCGCTGACGGAGGCAGCCCCGGCGAACTGGCGAACCGAGACCAGGCCCGCCAGGCCGATGGCCACCGCCCCCACCACCAGCACCAGGGGCAGCTCGCCCCACAGGGCGGGCAGGGACGGGATGCGAGCGCGCGCCCGCTCGCGGACGGTGGCCACGGCCTACACCCTCTCCGCCACCCGCAGCCGGGCGCTGCGGGCCCTGGGATTCGCCTCCACTTCCTGGGGCGAGGGGCGAATGACGCCCCGCACCAGGGGACGCAGGGTGGCACGGTGCCCGCAACGGCACCGGGGCACCTGCGGCGGGCAGATGCAGTCCCGGCTCTCCCGCTGAATGAACTGCTTCACCACCCGGTCCTCCAGGGAGTGGTAGGAGATAACCACCAGGCGACCGCCCTTCCCCAGCACCTGCACCGCCTGTGCCAGGGCCATCTCCAGGTTCTCCAGCTCGGAGTTGACGGCGATGCGCAGGGCCTGGAAGGTCTTGGTGGCGGGGTGGATGCGCCCCTGATTGCGGCCCACGGCCCGCGCCACCACCTGGGCCAGCTGGGTGGTGGTGCGAATGGGGCGCGACCGCACGATGGCGCGAGCGATGCGGCGGGCCGCCGGTTCCTCGCCGTAGCGCCAGATCAGGTCGGCCAACTCGCGCTCGGGCAGACCGTTGACTATCTCGAAGGCCGTGGTCTCCTGCTCGGGGCCGAAGCGCATGTCCAGGGGCCCCTCCAGTTGGAAGCTGAAGCCTCGCTCAGGCCGCGCCAGCTGGAAAGAGGAAAGGCCCAGGTCGAACAGCACCCCATGCACGGGCACGAAGTTGTATTCGCGGCAGATGGCCGCCAGGTCGCGGAAGTTGCCCTGCACCAGGCGGACGTCGGGCAGGAAGGGTGCCAGCCGTTCGCGGGCCACCGCCAGGGCCTCCACGTCCAGATCGATGCCCAACAGCAGGCCACCCGGGGAGGCGGCCTGCAGGATGGCCTCGGCATGGCCGCCAGTGCCGACGGTGCAGTCGACGTAGCGGCCGCCCGGCTGGACGTCCAGCGCCCGCACCACCTCCTGGGCCATCACGGGGACGTGGAGAACTTCGTGCTCCTCGAACACTTTGGCCCTCACCAGCATGCTCTATCCTCCCCCTACCTGAGCGATTCCATCTCTTCCCTGTAGGTAGCCTCCACCTGGGCCATCTCCTCCTCCCAGCGCTTGGGGTTCCAGATCTCCAGGCACTCGATGCGGCCGGCGATGACCACAGGACCGTCCAGCCCCGCCTTCTCCCGCAGCAGTTGAGGCACCAGCACGCGGCCCTGGCGGTCCAGCTCGGCATCCCAGGAGCGGACGGAGAAGCCGCGGCGCAGGCGACGGCCCTTGAGGGTGGTGGCGGGCTCGGCCATCACCCGCTGCTCCATGCGCTCGAAGCCCTCGTTGGTCCACACCTCCACGCATCCATCGGGGCTGAGGGTCAGCTTCATGCCGTCGCTGAAGAGGTGGCGGTAGCGGGCCGGTATGGGCACCCGCCCGCGGTCGTCCATGGAGTACTCGTACGTGCCGCGAAAGACCAAGGTATGCACCCGTTCCCGTTTCCCCGCCTTCCTGCGCCGCCCGGGCTGTGGTATATTTGCCGTGCATGGCCCAAATATGGCGGGAGGAGTGCGAGGGAGAGCCTACCACCGCCTCCCACTTCCTCCCACATCATACCACCGGGACCCGACCGTCAACGGTCGGCGGCCCGGGTGTTATCCACACTATTTCCACATGAGGGGAAGCTGTGGGCTACCGCGTCGGCATCCTCACCGTCTCCGATATGGGCGCCCGTGGCCTCAGGCCTGACACCAGCGGCCAGGCCATCCGCGACATCCTCGCCACCCTCGACGCCGAGATAGTCCGCTACGAGGTGGTGCCCGACGAGCGCCACCAGATAGAGGATCGCCTCCGTCGCTGGGCCGATGAGGACGGCCTGGACCTGGTCCTCACCACCGGCGGCACCGGCCTGGGGCCCAGGGACGTGACCCCTGAGGCCACCCGCGCCGTCATCGACCGCGAGGCGCTGGGCCTGGTGGTGGCCATGGTCTGCGAGGGCCTCAAGCACACCCCTCTGGCCATGCTCACCCGCGCCGTGGCCGGCCTGCGCGGCCGCACCCTCATCGTCAACCTGCCAGGCAGCCCCAAGGCTGTGCGAGAGAACCTCCAGGTCATCCTGCCCGTGCTGCCCCACGCTCTGGAGCTGGCCAGGGGGGAGCCTTCCCCCCACCAGACGTCCTGACGTGGTAGGCGGTGGGAGAAGGTGGGAGGAGCCAGACCGTGCGCATCGACATCCTGACCATCTTCCCGGGCATGTTCGTCGGCCCCTTTGACGAGTCCATCGTCCGCCGGGCCCGAGAACGGGGCATCGTCTCCATCCACGTGCACGACATCCGCGCCTGGGCCACCGACCGCCACCGCACCGTGGACGACTACCCTTACGGTGGCGGTCCCGGCATGGTCATGAAGCCGGAGCCCATCTTCGCGGCGGTGGAGGACGTCCTGGCCCAGGACGAACGTCGGGGGCCCATCGTCCTGATGACCCCCATCGGCCGCCCCTTCACCCAGGAGGTGGCCCAGCAGCTGGCCAGTCAGGAGCGGCTACTGATCATCTGCGGCCACTACGAGGGGGTGGACGCCCGCGTCCACCGCTACCTAGCCACCGACGAGATCAGCATCGGCGACTACGTCCTGTCGGGCGGTGAGCTGCCGGCCATGGTGCTGGTGGACGCTGTGGTGCGGCTCCTGCCCGGGGCGGTGGGCGACCCCGAGTCCGTCAGGAGCGAGTCCTTCGCCGAAGGCCTGCTGGAGGCGCCCCACTACACCCGCCCCCCCGACTTCCGGGGCTGGCGGGTGCCCGAGGTGCTGCTGTCGGGCCATCACCAGGAGGTGGCCAGGTGGCGGCGGCGCCAGAGCATACTGCTCACGGCCCGTAGGCGCCCGGACCTCTTGGCCCGCGCCCTTCTCACGCCCGATGAGCAGGAGTGGCTTGCCCAGAACCTGGAGCAGGCGTAAACTGGGCGCTGGCATGGACGTGGACGTCCGACCTCTTCTGGACATCAAGCCCAACCCCGACATCCCGTCCTTCGGGCCCGGGGACACGGTGCGTGTCCACTGCAAGGTGGTGGAGGGAGACCGCGAGCGCGTCCAGGTCTTCGAGGGGGTGGTGATCCGCAAGCGGGGCGGCGGCCTCAACGCCACCTTCACCGTCCGCAAGATATCCCACGGGGTAGGCGTGGAGCGCATCTTCCCTCTCTACTCGCCGCTGATCCAGAAGGTGGAGGTCGTCCGCTACGGCAAGGTGCGCCGTGCCCGCCTCTACTACCTGCGGGAGCGCATCGGCCGGGCCGCCCGCATCAAGGAGAGGCGCGTGGCCCCTCAGCCCAAGGGCCAGCGTTAGCTCTCCCCGGTGGGCCGCCCTGCCCTAGTGGCGGCCATGCCCTACGTCGAGGCAGCCGTCAACGCTCCTTTCCCCACCCGCCAGTCCTTCACCTATCGTGTTCCCGAGGGCCTGGACGTCCGACCCGGCCACCTCCTCTACGTCCCCTTCGGCCAGCGGGTTGCCCAGGGCGTGGCGCTGGAGGTCACCGATGCCCCGTCCTACCCGGAGGCCCGCGACATCCTGGGGCTGGCCAGCCCCGACCCTCTCCTGCTGCCTCACCAGCCGGCGCTGGCCCGCTGGCTCTGCGACTACTACCTGGCGCCCCTCTTCGACTGCGTGGCCCTGATGCTGCCTCCTGGCAGTGAGCAACGACCCTTGACTTACATCCGCCCGCGCATCGGCACCGAAGAGGCAGCTGCCCTCCGCCTGCCGCCGGCGGCCCGCCGCGCCCTGGAGATGATCCTGGCCCGCGGCCAGGCGGAGATGCGGGAGCTGGAACGGTCGTTGGGGTCGTCGAGGGCGCAGTCGGCAGTGGCGACGCTCCTGAGGCGGGGACTGGTCGAGCGCAGCTACGCCCTGGCCCCCCCACGCGGACGGCACCGCACCGTCGTCCGCCTGAGGCTGCTGCTGTCGCCCCCCGAGGCCGAGGCCCTGGCCGAGACGTGGGCGGGACGCCGCCCGCGGTTGGCGTCCCTGCTCCGACTGCTAGCCAGGGAGGGGCCTGTCGTGGCCTGGCCGGAGGTGAGGGCGAGGCTGAGGCTGACCCGGGCTGCCCTGGCCCCGGCGCTGGTCGAGGGGGTCGTGGCCCTGGAGGAGGCGCCGGCCCTGGCCGAGCCGCCGCTGCCCGATGCCGCCCAGTCCCGGCCGCCACCGACACTGACGCCCTCCCAGGCCGAGGCGGCCGGGGCCATCATCGCCGCCCTGCGCCGCCCCCTCGCCGACGGCGGCCCCGCCGTTTTCCTGCTGCACGGCCTCACGGGCAGCGGCAAGACGGAGGTCTACCTGGCCGCCATCGACGAGGCGCTGTCCCGAGGAAAGAGGGCCATCGTGCTGGTGCCGGAGATCTCCCTGACGCCCCAGACGCTTCAGCGGTTCTCCGCCCGCTTCCCCGGCCGGGTAGCGGTGCTGCACAGCGGCCTCTCCCTGCGGGAGCAGTTCGATACCTGGCACTTGCTGCGGCAAGGGCGTTACGGGGTGGTGGTGGGAGCTCGCAGCGCCATCTTCGCGCCCCTTCCCGACCTGGGACTGGTGGTCATCGACGAGGAGCACGAGTGGACATATAAGGAGGAAGAGCGGGCACCACGCTACCATGCCCGTCGCGTGGCCGAGGAGCTCTGTCGCCTGACAGGGGCGGTGCTGGTGCTGGGCAGCGCCACCCCCGATGTGGAGAGCTACCACGCCGCCCGCAGCGGTCGCTATCGTCTGCTGGAGCTGCCCCACCGCCTGCGGCCCGACAGCCGCGGCGGAGTCGTCCCGTCCCCCTTGCCGGAGGTGCTGGTGGTGGACATGCGACGCGAGCTGAGGGAGGGGCACCGGGGCATCTTCAGCCGTGCCCTGCTGGGGGAGATGGCCTCCGCCCTGGACGCGGGGGAGCAGGTAGTCCTGTTCCTGAACCGTCGTGGCACCGCCTCCTTCCTCCAGTGTCAGGAGTGCGGGCATGTCCCGGCCTGCCCCGGCTGCGAGGTGGCCTATACCTATCACGGCGACCAGGCGCGCCTGGTCTGCCACCACTGCAACCGCCAGCGGCGCGTTCCCTCTTCCTGCCCCGCCTGCGACAGCACCGTGCTGCGGCCCATGGGAGCCGGCACCCAGAGGGTGGAAGAGGAGGTGCGGCGCCTGTTCCCGGGCGTCCGCACCCTACGCTGGGACAGGGATGCCGCCCGCGACCGCCGCGCCCATGAGCGAATCATGACCATGTTCGCTTCCCACCAGGCCGACGTTCTGGTGGGCACCCAGATGCTGGCCAAGGGCCTCGACCTGCCCCTGGTGACGGTGGTGGGGGTGGTCCTGGCCGACATCGGCCTGCACGTCCCCGACTTCCGAGCCGGCGAGCGCACCTTTCAGCTGCTGGAGCAGGTGGCGGGGAGGGCAGGGAGAGGCCCCAGAGGGGGCCGGGTCGTCCTCCAGACCTACTCCCCCTCCCACCCTGTCGTCCAGGCAGTGGCCTCCCATGACTACCAGGCCCTTTACCGCGAGGAGGCGGCCCTCAGGGCCAGGCTGCGCTATCCCCCCTTCGGCAGGCTAGTGCGCCTGACCTGCTCCCTCGCCAATGCCGCCCGTGCCCGCGAGGAGGCGGCCCGTCAGGCCGCCCGCCTGCGGGAAATCGTCCAGAAGGAAGGGCTGGACTTGGACGTGCTGGGCCCCGCCCCGGCCTATCCGCTGCGCCTGCGGGGACGCTTTCGCTGGCACATCACCCTGCGCGGGCCCGACCCTCACGTCCTGCTGCGGAGGTGGTCCCTGCCCGAGGGTTGGGCCATCGACGTAGACCCCCTGGGCACCCCCTAGCGCCCGCAGAGCGTTCCCCCCGGCCGGGGCAGCCCCTTATCATGGGTAGCGATGTCCTGGCGGAGGTGAGATGTGGCCGTCCATCCCATCAGGCTGGTGGGCGACCCCGTCCTGCGCATGAAGGCGCGGCGGGTCACCAAGATCGACGACTCCATCCGTGCCCTGGTGCGGGACATGATCGATAGCATGTACGCTGCCCACGGGGTGGGCATAGCCGCGCCCCAGATCGGCGTACCCCTGCGGGTCATCGTCATCGGCCTGCCCGACGAGGAGCCTTTCGCCCTGGTCAACCCCGAGATCGTCAAGCGGGAGGGACAGCGGCGGGTGGAGGAGGGCTGCCTGTCCATTCCCGGCTATCGCGCTCTGGTGCCCCGCTCGGTGACGGTGGTGGCCCGCGGCCTGGACCTGCAGGGACGGATGGTCCGCATCAAGGCCTCGGCCAAAGGGGGCGACCGCGATGCCCTGCTGGCCCAGGCCCTCGAGCACGAGGTGGACCACATCAACGGCATCCTGTACATAGACCACCTGGAGAGCCTGGACGAGCTGCAGAAAATAGACCGCGACGCCCCCGAGCTGGAAGAGGAGACGAGGTGAGCCCCGCCCTGGCCACGACGCGCCTCCTCGCGGGCGTCCATGCCGTCCTCTCCCAGATGGGCGTGGAGGCCTATCTGGTGGGCGGCAGCGTGCGCGACGCCCTCCTGGGAAGGGAGGCTCGCGACCTGGACCTGGCCATCGCTGCCGACCCTGCCGTCGTCGGTCAGGAGGTGGCCAGACATCTAGGGGGCACCTTCTTCCCTCTCTCGGAGGACGTGGGGCGCGTGGTCCTGCCCGAAGGGGCCGCGGTGGACCTGGAGCGCCTGCGCGGGGGCATCGAGGAGGACCTGCGCCGCCGCGACTATACCGTGGATGCCATGGCCGTGCCCCTGCCTGAGGCCGCCCGCGGCGAGCTGCGCGTGCTGGACCCCCTGGGCGGGCAGGAAGACCTGCGCCGGGGCATCATCCGCCTGGTCTCGCCCGCCGCCCTGGAGGAAGACCCCATCCGCCTGCTGCGGGGTCCTCGCCTGGCCACTGAGCTGGGCTTCGAGCTGGAGCGCGAGACGGCCGCGGAGATCGGGCGCCGCGCTTCCCTGCTCGCCCTGGCCGCCGCCGAGCGCCAGCGCGACGAACTGGTGCGCGTCCTGGCCACGGATCGCGCCGGCCGCGGCCTGCGCCTGCTGGACGACCTGGGGCTGCTATCCCGCTTGCTGCCCGAGGTGGAGGAGGCACGGGGCGTCGAGCAGCCACCGGAGCACTACTGGGACGTGCTGGGGCACCTGCTGGCGACGGTCGCTGCGCTGGACGTCCTCCTCTCGCCCGTCCCACCGACCGGGGAGGACGACCGACGGCTGTGGGAGTCCTTCTGGTCTCCCTTGGGCGAGGTGGGCGAGCAGCTGCGCCAGTACCTGGACGAGGAGCCGGTGACGGGCCGGCCTAGGCGCGCACTGCTGAAGCTGGCGGGGCTGTTGCACGACGTCGCCAAGCCCCGCACCAGGACGCTGGACGCCCGGGGGCGTCTGCGCTTCTTCGGCCACGACAAGCTGGGCGCCGATATGGCCCGCGAGGCCCTGGCCAGGCTCCGCTTCGCCCAGCGGGAATCCGACTTCGTGGCCACGGCAGTGGCCCAGCATCTGCGACTGGCCCACATGTCGCATCAAGGCAGGCCCACCGCCCGCGCCATCTATCGCTTCTACCGTGATTGCGGCGAGGCCGCCCGAGGGGTGCTGCTGCTGGCCCTGGCGGACCATCTGGCCACCGTGGGCCCCGCCCTGTCCTGGCGGGGGTGGCTGGCCCACGTCGGCCTGATACACTACGTGTTGATGGAACCCGTGCGGCGGGAGGCGCTGGTCTCCCCGCCCAAGCTGGTCAGCGGGCACGACCTGATGGCCGCGCTGGGGCTCTCGCCCGGCCCCCTGGTCGGTCGACTGCTGGAACGGGTGCGGGAGGCCCAGGCCGAAGGGCGAGTGGCCACCAGGGAGGAGGCGCTGGCACTGGCCCGTCGCGCCCTCCGAGAAGAGACGAGGGAGGCGGAGTAGCGTTGGACCTGTTGCTGCTGGCCCTGGCCTATCCCGTGGTCATCGCCATCCTTTTCTATTTCGCCTTCTACCGTCCCGTGCAGCAGGAGAGGCGAAGGCAGCGAGAGGCCATGGCCAGTCTGGAACCGGGCGACCTGGTGCTGACCCAGGGCGGCCTCATGGCCACCGTCAAGGAGGTAATAGTCCCCCCCGAAGGCCCCACCGAGGTGGTGCTGGAGCTGGCCCCTGGGGTAGAGGTGCGGGCCGTGGCCACGGCCATCGTGCAGCGACTGCGGCCTGCCCAGCAGCACTCCCCCGGCCAGGCACCATCCAGGGCCAGGGAAGGGTAGGATGCGACGCCCCACCGACCTGCTCCTGCTCCTGTTCGTGCTGGGCCTCACCGCCTTCGCAGTGGTCGTAGTCTGGCCTGGCGACCCCAACCGCTACCTGCCCGACTTCATCCCCTGGCCCAGGGGCCAGGGCCTCAAGATAGGCGACTTCGACCGCCAGGCCATGCGCCTGGGACTCGACCTCAAAGGCGGTACCTACGTGCTACTGGAGGCCGACGTCACCGCCCTGGCCCCGGGCACCGACATCGACCAGGCCATGGAAGGCGTGAAACAGGTCATCGAGCAGAGGGTCAACGCCTTCGGCGTGGCCGAGACGGAGATCCAGCGGGAGGGCCGCTACCGCCTGTCGGCCCAGTTGCCGGGCATAAGTCCCGAGGAGGCCCGGGACCTCATCGGGCGCACGGCGCGGCTGGAGTTCCTGGAGCCGCAGCTCGATGCCAACGGTAATTACTTATGTCGAGCATCCGACGGCAGCCAGTTCACTGCTGCCCCTGGCCTCGCCCCCAGCTTCGACCGCAACCTGGGCCGCATTCTCTGCCTGGGCGACCAGGGACAGGCAGGCGACCTGCTGTTGCAGCCGGCCATGTGTCGCCAGGACTGCCCGCCCGACGTGCGTGGCATCCCCCTGACGGGCGCCGAGCTGGAGTCCAATTCGAGGGTGGAGACCAACCCCCAGGGCACCGGGGTGGTGGTGACCCTCAACTTCAAGTCCCGGGGGGCCACCATCCTGCAGGACGTGAGCCGACGTCTGGTGGGGAAGCCGCTGGCCATCGCTCTGGACGGGCAGATCATAGCCGCCCCGGTTGTCAGGCAGGAGCTGAGCGGCTCGGCTGTCATCGAGGGGCTGTCGCTGAACGATGCCAAGCGGCTGGCGGTGCAGCTCAATTCGGGCGCCCTGCCTGTGCCCATGCGGGTCGTCCAGGAAACGCAGGTGGACGCCACCCTGGGCGACACCACCGTCCGCCACAGCATCCAGGCCGGCATCCTGGGCATCATGGGGGTCATGGCTTTCATGGTGCTGGTATACCGGCTGCCCGGGGTGGTAGCGGTGCTGGCCCTGGTGACCTACGCCTCGGTGTTGTTGCTCATCTTCAAGCTCTGGCCAGTGACCCTGACTCTGGCCGGCATCGCTGCCTTCGTGCTGTCGGTGGGAATGGCCGTGGACGCCAACATCCTGGTGTTCGAGCGGCTCCGCGAAGAGCTGAGGGCGGGCCGCAGCCTGGCCTCGGCGGTGGAGGCGGGCTTCGACCGCGCCTGGACGTCCATCCGCGACAGCAACATCTCAACCCTCATCACCTGCGGCATCCTGTGGTGGTTCGGCGACCAGTTCAACGCCAGCCTGGTGAAGGGGTTCGCCCTCACCCTGGCCATCGGCGTGCTGGTGAGCATGTTCTCGGCCATCACCGTCACCCGCACCTACCTGCGGGCGCTGGTGGGGACCCCGCTGGCACGGAACCTGTGGCTGTTCGGGGCCGAGCGCCCGCGGCCGGCGGCGGGCACCGAGCGGCGGCCCTTCGTCATTCCGTTCGTCGAGCGGCGCTGGCTCTACTTCGCCATCTCGGCGCTGGTGCTGGTGCCCGGCCTCATCTCGCTGATGGTGCCGCCGGCCCTGAAGCCCGGCATCGAGTTCACCAGCGGGACCACGTTCACCATACGCTTCCAGGACCCGCCCGACCCTGAGGCGGTGCGGGCGCTGCTGGCCGAGCTGGGGCACCCCCAGGCGCGGGTGCAGGTGGCCGACAACGGCGACTACATCCTGCGCCTCGGCGAGATGCGCGGGGCCATAAATGTGCCGCCAGTGGGGCCGCCGCCGCCCTCGGAGCGGGACATCATCGAAGAAGCCCTGCGCCAGCGCTTCGGCGACTTCCAGGTGCGCAACTTCGACACCGTGTCCGAGATCGTCAGTCGCAGCATCGGTCGCAACGCTGCCATCGCCGTGGGGGTGGCGGCGGCTGCTATCCTGCTCTACATCAGCTTCGCCTTCCGCCACCTGCCGCGCCCCTACCGCTACGGCATCGCCGCCGTGGTGGCCCTGATGCACGACGTGCTCTTCGTCATCGGCGCCTTCTCGATCTTCGGCAAGGTCTTCGGCATGGAAGTCAATACCATGTTCATCACAGGGATGCTCACGGCAGCGGGCTTCTCGGTGCACGACACCATCGTGGTGTTCGACCGCATCCGCGAGAACATGGCCCGCTATCCGGGCGAGCCTTTTGCCGATATCGTGAACACCAGCCTGACGGAGACGTTAGTCCGCTCCCTGAACACCTCCCTGACCCTCATCATCACCGTGGTCGCCATGCTGCTCTTGGCAGGGACTGCGGTGCAGACGCTGCTGCTGGTGATGCTCCTGGGCACTGTGACGGGGACTTACAGCTCCATCTTCGTGGCCAGCCAGGTGCTGGTGAGCTGGGAGGAGGGCGACTTCGCCCGCCTCTTCCGCCGTCTCTTCCCCCGCCGGCCGGTCCCGGTAGAAGCCTAGGGCTCCGGCGCGTCGTCGGGCGCGCGCTGGCGACGCCGGGCGAGCCGGCGCAGGGCGGCGGCCCCTTCTGCGCCGCCGCCGACGCCACCAGCGCGGCCGTCAGGATAAAGGGGAAGGAGAGGGCGACCGCCCACCGCCGCACAGCAGGCGCATTATAGCGATGGTGACAGCCCCTTTCATGAGGGCGGACGACGCAGGACTCGCTCGTCGCCGCGGCGCACTGTCACCCCCTGGGCATCCAGGTGCTCCAGCAACGCTTGGGCGTACTTGCGGCTGGTGCCCAGCATGTCACGTACCTGGGCCAGGGTGACGCTGCCCTGGCGACGGATGGTCTCCACCACCATTCGCACCATCTCGCGGTAGGCCTCGGCGGCGAAGACGACCTCGGACGAGACCCGCACCACCTGTCCCTCCCCTTCCAGATAGGACAGCAGCTCCGGGTCCACGCTCGACGTCGGGGGCGGATGGAAAGGGCTGGCCCGCAGCGCGGCCAGGAACTCCTCGGCCCGCCGTCGCTGCTCGGGCGAAGGCGTGGGACGATGTTCGGGAAGGGCCACCGTGCCGGCCTCGTCCCGTAGGGCACCCGTCCCCGCCCAGTAGGCGAGGACAGCCTCGAAAGTCCTCTGGGGCAGTCCCAGACGGCTGCGCAGCTCCTCCCTGGGCATGCCGCGCCGGAGCGGCCACTGGCGGTGGTAGGTGGTCAGGGCCTCCCGCGCCCGTGCCAGCATCCCTTCCAGGGCCTCTCGCGAGGCCACTGCGGCGTCCTCGCTCAGGAGGCCCTGGCCCAGGACTTGGACACGCCCTTCCGCCAGCAGGCCCGCCAGCTCTTCCCTGGCTTGTTCCAGCGGCAGGCCAGCGGCCAGGGCCACCTCCCGCAGGCTGGCCGGGCCGGCGGCGAGGGCCACCAGCAAGCGCTCCTTGGGCGTCCCCGATTCCAGCCGCGCCAGACGCTCCAGGGTGGGCGCATGGTGGCGGCGGTGGCGGCGGGCGTGCACCTCGACGATGCGTCCGCCCCCCAGGGTGCCGTTGGGGTCGCGCACCACGAAGTGGTCTCCGGGCAGGCAGGCCACGGGCCGGGCCAGCCGCACCTGTGCCCAGGCCGAGCCGCCCGGCGGCACCTCGTCGGCGTCCAGCAACAGCAGGCGGCCTGACACCTCAGCGGCGCCCGTGTGGAAGGTCACCTCCAGGTTGTGGCGTAGTGGCCTCTTGAGATAGGGGACGACGCGGAGGCGCACGTCTACGGCAGTGGTAGGCCGCAACCAGCCGGGCGTCGTCAGCACCATGCCCCGCTCCAGCTCGTCGACGGCGATGCCGGGCAGATTGACAGCGGTGCGGCGGCCGGGCGGCGCCTTCTCCAGGGGCCGGCCGTGGCTCTGCAGCCCTCTCACCCGCGACCGCAGGCCCCCTGGCACGATCTCCACCTCCTGCCCCACCGTCAGGGAGCCGTCCACGAGGGTGCCGGTGACCACGGTGCCGAAGCCGGGCAGGCTGAAGGCCCGGTCGATGGGTAGGCGCGGGCGACCCATATCCCGCCTGGGCGGCGTTCGGGCCAGCTCCCCGTCCAGAACATGCAGCAGTTCGTCCAGCCCCTCTCCGGTGACCGAGGAGCAGGCCACCATCGGCGCCCCCTCGAGGGATGTGCCCTTGAGGGCCTCCTCCACCTCCAGCTGGGCCAGCTCCAGCCACTCGTCGTCCACCAGGTCCTTCTTGGTGAGGGCCACCACACCCCGCGACACCTCCAGCAGGTCCAGGATCGCCAGGTGCTCCCTCGTCTGGGGCATCACCCCTTCGTCGGCGGCCACCACCAGCAGGGCCAGGTCGATGCCGCCGACTCCGGCCAGCATGTTGTGCACGAAGCGCTCGTGGCCGGGCACGTCCACGATGCTCACCTCGACGCCGGAGGGGAGCCGCAGCCAGGCGAACCCCAGGTCGATGGTCATCTCCCGCGCCTTCTCCTCGGGCAGGCGGTCGGGGTCGATGCCGGTGAGGGCCTTGATGAGGCTGGACTTGCCGTGGTCGACGTGTCCGGCAGTGCCGATGGTGTACATAGCGACGGGAGCGTCCCAGGGCGAGTATAGCACCCCCTCCGATGCCTCTGTTACCATACCCTGCAGATATGGGCCGCGTCGGCTACGTCTACGATCCGCTATACCTGGAGCACAGGGCCCCAGGCCATCCCGAGTGCCCCGAGCGGCTCCAGGCCATCATGGCCCACCTGGAGGAGCAAGGGCTGCTCACGGACCTGATCCCCATCCCTGCCCGCGATGCCTCGGCTGCCCATCTGGAGTTGGCCCACTCCTGGGAAATGGTGGCCGAGATCCGCGCCAAGGCCGACAGCGGCGGCGACTGGCTGGACCCCGACACCTACATCACGCCCTCTTCCTATGCCGCCGCCGTCAGGGCCGTCGGCGGCTGCCTCGCCGCCCTGGAGGCCATACTGGACGGCGATGTGGAGTCGGCCTTCTGCCTGGTGCGCCCTCCCGGCCACCACGCCACTCCCACCAAGGCCATGGGCTTCTGCCTCTTCAACAACGTGGCCATCGCCGCCAAGGTGGCCCTGGAGGAGAAGGGGCTGTCGCGGGTGGCTATAGTCGACTTCGATGTGCACCACGGCAACGGCACCCAGGACATCTTCTACGCCGACCCTCGTGTCCTTTATCTCTCCACTCACCAGTACCCCTTCTATCCCGGCACGGGCTACTGGGCCGAGACGGGCGAGGGCGACGCCCGGGGCACCACCATCAACGTGCCCTTGCCCCGAGGCTGCCGCACCCATGAGTTCTTGCGGGCCTATCGTGAGGTGTGCGTTCCGGCTCTGCGCCGCTACCGTCCCGAGCTGCTGTTGGTGTCAGCGGGCTTCGACGCCCATTTCGCCGACCCGCTGGCACAGATGCTCATCTCCACTCGCGGTTACTACGAATTGGCCTGCCTGCTGCGCGACCTGGCGCGGGAGCTGTGCGATGGCCGTCTCCTCTTCGCCCTGGAGGGCGGCTACGACCTGACAGCCCTGGCCTGGTCGGTCCGCGCCTGCTTCGATGCCCTCCTAGACCGCCCCTTCACCCCAGACCCCCTGGGCGACGGCCCCCAGGTGCCCGGGCCCGACATTTCGGTGGTGCTGTCGGCCGTGAAGCGCGCCCACAACCTGGACGGCCTCGGCTGAGGCGAGCCTGCCCTCTAGGAGGGCAACAGGCGCACGAAGACCTCGTTGGCGAGAAGCAGGCCGCGGCGGGTGAGGTGCAGGCGACCATCCCTCACCTCCGCCAGCCCCAGCTCGCTCAGCTCCTCCAGGGAACCGGCGAAGGCATCGAGCAGCTCGCACCCGAAGCGGCGGCGGAACTCTTCCAGCGACACGCCGTCCCTCAGCCGCAGGCCCATCATCAGGAACTCGGAGATGGCCCCCTCCATCCCCACCACCTCCTTGCCTGCCACCTGCGGCAGCGCGGCGAGGGCTTCCGGGAGGGTGCCCTCCGGCGCCCTCGCGCGGCAGGCCTCCTCCACTGCCTGGATGTAACGGCGCGGCGAGTAGACGTCCCAGAAGCGGCACCAGCCGTCGCCCCAGGGCAGGCAGGAGTGAGCGCCTGCGCCCAGCCCCAGATAGGGGCGACACTGCCAGTAGGCCAGGTTGTGGCGACAGCGGTGCCCGGGGCGCGCCCAGTTGGATATCTCGTAGTGCTCGTAACCTGCGGCGGCGAGCCGCTCCGACGACCATTCGTACATATCGGCCTGAACATCGGGATCGGGCGCCGGCGCAACGCCCCGGGCCACATCGTGGGCCAGCTTCGTCCCCTCCTCTACCGTCAGGGCGTAGAGCGAGAGGTGGTCGGGCCCGAGGGCGATGGCCCGCTCCAGCGTGGCCTGCCAGCGCTCGAGGGGCTGGCCTGGCAGCCCGTATATCAGATCCAGGTTGACGCTGCGAAAGCCCGCCCGCCGCGCCTGCCTGTACGCCTCCTCGGCCTCGCTGGCCGAGTGCAGACGGTCCAGCGCCCGCAACTCGTCGTCGTGGAAGCTCTGGACGCCCAGGCTCAGGCGGTCCACCCCCAGGGCGACCAGACCACGAAGGTATTCGGCGTCCACCGTGCCCGGGTTGGCTTCCAGCGTGGTCTCGCAGTCGGGCCGGAACGGGAAGGCGTCTCTCAGGGCCTCCAGCAGGCGCCCCAGCATGGGCAGAGGGAGCAGGCTGGGCGTCCCGCCGCCCAAGAAGAGGGTGCCCACGGGAGGACGGCCCAGCAGCCGCGACCAGAGGCGAGCCTCGACGGCCAGCGCCTCCACATAGGGGGCCATCAGCTCCTCCAGGCCGGCATACGAGTTGAAGTCGCAATAAGAGCACTTCAGCTCGCAGAAAGGGATATGCACATAGAGCGAGAGAGGCCCCTCCATGTCAAGGGCGATGGTGCGACCACCGCTGCCCGCCCGTCAAGGGCGGCCTGTCGCGGGTTTCACGGGTGCGATATAGTAGGTCTCGGCCATGCTGAAGACCCATGCCTGCGGCAGTCTGGGCAGCCAGCATGTCGGCCAGGAGGTAGTGCTGGCGGGCTGGGTGCACCGACGTCGCGACCACGGCGGCCTCATCTTCGTCGACCTGCGCGACCACGATGGCATCGTGCAGGTGGTGTTCCACCCGCGGGAAGGCCCCGAGGCCTTCCGCGTGGCCGATGCGGTCCGTAGCGAATACGTCCTTCAAGTGCGGGGGGTCGTGGCCCGCCGGCCCGCCGGCACCGAAAACCCCAACCTGCCCACGGGCGAGGTGGAGGTGCGGGCCAGCGAAGCGCGGGTGCTCAATGCCGCCCGCACTCCACCCTTCTATGTCGACGACGACTCGGAGGTGGAGGAGCTGCTGCGCCTCAAGTTCCGCTATCTGGACCTGAGGCGGCCGCGCATGCACCGCAACATCGTCCTGCGCCATCGCCTGGCCAAGGCTGTGCGCGACTTCCTGTCCGACCGGGGATTCCTGGAGATCGAGACCCCCGTCCTGACGGTGCCGACGCCGGAGGGGGCACGCGACTTCCTGGTGCCCTCCCGCCTTCACCCGGGCCGCTTCTACGCCTTGCCCCAATCGCCACAGCAGTACAAGCAGATACTGATGGTGGCAGGCTTCGAGCGCTACTTCCAGCTGGCCCGCTGCTTCCGGGACGAGGACCTTCGTGCCGACCGCCAGCCCGAGTTCACCCAGCTGGACCTGGAGTGGAGCTTCGCCGAAGAGGAGGACATCCTGGGCCTCGTAGAGGAGCTGATGGTATCGCTGGTCAGGCACTTTCGTCCGGACGTGAATTTTCCATCCCCGTTCCCCCGTCTTACGTATCAGGAGAGCATGGAGCGCTACGGGACCGACAAGCCTGACCTGCGCTACGGCCTGGAGCTGCACACCTTCTCCGATATCCTGGCCGGCACCCGCTTCGGCGTCTTCAAGCAGGTCCTGGCCGAGGGCGGAGAGGTGCGCGGCCTGTGCCTGCCGGGAGGGGCCGAAGCCAGCCGTCGCCAGATAGAGGAGATGACAGAGGTGGTGAAGCAGCTGGGCGCCAAGGGCCTGGTCTCCTTCGCTCTGGCAGGCGAGGGCGACCTCGATTCCCTGACGCCGGACGATGTGCGCTCGCCCGTCGCCCGCTACTTCGACGTGGAAGAGGTGCGGCAGATGGCCCGGAGGGCAGGTGCCCGTCGCGGCGACCTGCTGCTGTTGGTGGCCGACCGGCCGAAGGTGGCCAACCGCGCTCTGGACGGCCTGCGCCGCTACCTCGCCCGCCGCCTGGGCCTGGCCGACCCCAGGACCTTCGCCTTCTGCTTCATCACCGACTTCCCCCTGCTGGAGTGGGACGAAGAGGACGGACGCTGGTATTCGGTGAACCACCCCTTCACCGCCCCCAAGGCGGAGGACCTGCCGCTTTTGGAGCGGGAGCCAGGCCGCGTCCGTGCCCGCGCCTACGACATAGTCTGCAACGGATGGGAGCTGGGTGGCGGCTCCATACGTATACACGAACGGGAGCTGCAGGAGAGGGTGTTTCGGTTGCTGGGCCTGGGGCCCGAGGAGGCGCGCGCCGCCTTCGGCCATATGCTGGACGCCTTCGAGTTCGGCGCCCCGCCTCACGGCGGCATCGCCCTGGGGTTCGACAGGGTGGTGGCCCTCTTCTGCGGCGAGGACGACATCCGCGAGGTGATGGCCTTCCCCAAGACCAAGTCGGCCACTGAGCCCATGACGGGTGCCCCTGGCCCCGTTACCGAGGACCAGCTCCGAGAGCTGCACCTGCGCCTGCGGGAGGAGTGAGACACAGGCCGACGACCCGACGGGAGAGGACACAGGAGAGACGAGATGAAAGAGCTGCCAAAGAGGCCCCTGCTGCCCATCCTCCTTCTGCTGGCTGCGCCCCTCCTACTGCTGGCCGCCTGCGGCGGCGGGGGCGGCCCGGAGACCCCTCTTCCGGGCGGCAGCCTGCCCGGCCGCCAGGCGGGAGAGCTACGGCTGTTCGGACCCGACCCCATCACCCTCGACCCCGCCCTGGCCACCGAAGTAGCCTCGGCCAGCTACATCGTCGAGATCTTCAGCGGGCTGGTCACCTTCGACCGTGACCTGCGCATCGTCCCCGACATCGCCGAGCGCTGGGAGGTGAGCGACGACGGTCGCACGTACACCTTCTACCTGCGGCGCAACGCCATCTTCAGCGACGGCAGCAGGGCAGTGACGGCCCGCGACTTCAAGTACTCCCTAGAGCGGGCATTGAATCGGCGCACCGGCTCCACCATCGCCCTCTCTTACTTGGGCGACATCGTGGGAGCGAGGGAGTTCCGGGCCGGGAACGCCAGCGAGGTGACGGGCATCCAGGTGGTGGACGACTTCACCCTGCGCATCACCATCGATGCACCCAAGAGCTACTTCCTGGCCAAGCTCACCTACCCGGTGGCCTTCGTAGTCAAGCGGGAGCAGGTGGAGGCCAATCCTCGCGGCTGGACGCGCCAGCCCATAGGCACCGGCCCCTTCCGCCTGGCCGAGTGGCGGCTGGGAGAGCGCATCGTCTTGGAGCCCAACCCCCATTATTACCTGCAACCCAAGCCCAGCCTGTCGCGAGTCACCTTCCTCCTGGCCGGCGGCTCCCCCCTCACCTCTTACGAGAACGGCGAAGTGGACATCGCCCCCGTGGGACTCAATGACATCGAGCGGGTGCGGGACCCCCGCGACCCCCTCAGTCGCGAGTTCCAGCAGGTGGACGAGCTCTCCACCTTCTACATCGGCTTCAACGTGCGTAAGCCTCCCCTGGACGACGTGCGGGTGCGCCAGGCCCTGGCCATGGCCATCGACAAGCAGGCCCTGGCAAGCGTGGTGCTGCGCGACCTGGTGCGCCCGGCCAACGGCATCCTCCCTCCGGGCATGCCGGGCTACAACCCCAACTTGCAGGGGTTGCCCTTCGACCCGCAGCGGGCGCGGCAGCTGCTGGACCAGGCCGGCGGCCCGGCGCGCCTGCAGGGGCTGACGCTCCTCACCTCGGGCGTGGGCGGCACGCCGGGACCCATCGTCGATGCCATCGTGGCCATGTGGGAGCAGAACCTGGGCGTGCGCATCGAGGTGAGGTTGCTGGACTTCGGCACCTTCCTGACGGAGATCGACCGGGGCAACTTCGACCTCTTCAGCCTTGGCTGGATCGCCGACTACGTGGACCCGGAGAACTTCCTGGACATCCTCTTTCACAGCGGCAGCGAGAACAACCATACGGGTTACTCCAACCCCGAGGTGGACAGGCTGCTGGAGCAGGCGCGAATAGAACAGGACCAGAACCGTCGCTACTCGCTCTATCAGCAGGCGGAGCAGATCATCGTCCGCGAGGCGCCCTGGATACCGCTCTACCACTCGCGCGACTCCTTCGTGGTCAAGCCCTACGTCCAGGGCTACACCGCCGCGCCCTTCGTGGTTCCCCATCTGCGTTTCGTCTCCCTGCAGCGCTGATGCTCCATGGCCAGGGCCGGGCTCTGGACCTACGTGCTGCATCGCCTTCTCTGGGCGCCGCTGGTGCTCTTCCTGGTGAGCCTCATCGCCTTCGCCCTGGGCCGTTTCGGGCCCGGCGACCCGGTGCGGGTGCTGGCGGGACAGCACCGAGACCCTGAAGTCATCGAGGAGATACGGCGGGAGCGGGGGCTGGACCAGAACTTCTTCGTGCAATACGGCCGCTATATGGCCGGCGTCCTGCGCGGCGACCTGGGCACCAGCTTTCGTTATCAGGGACTGCCAGTATGGGAGGTCATCAAGCCACGGCTGTGGGTGACCTTCCAGTACAACATGCTGGCGCTGGTGCTCGTGTTCGCTCTGGGCATACCGGCCGGCGTGTGGGCGGCCATGTACCAGGGCACCTGGCGCGATCCCTTCGTCATCGGGGTGCTGCTGGCCTTCGCCGCCATCCCCGTGCTGGTGATGGTGCCGGTGCTGCAGTTCCTCTTCGCCCTGAAGCTGCGCTGGCTTCCTGTAGGGGGATGGCAGGTAAGGGAGTTCTTCGGCTTCCTGGAGCTGGGCATCCTGAGCAAGAACATCGTCATCCCCCTGCTGGCCCTGACGCTCCCCGGCCTGGCAGGGGTGGCCCGGCTGGTGCGGGCGCAGGTGCTGGAGGTGCTGGGGGAGGACTACGTGCGCACCGCCCGCGCCAAGGGCCTGGGCGAGTTCGTGGTGGTGACACGACATGTGCTGCGCAACGCCCTGCTGCCCATCGCCACCCTGATGGGCTTCGCCCTGGTCGGCCTGCTCTCGGGCTCCATATTCCTGGAGACGCTCCTGGGCATCCCGGGCATCGGCTCCTACGCCGTGGAGGCCGTCAACGCCCGCGACTACGACGGCATCATGGCCCTGGTGCTGCTCACGGGCGCCGCCTTCGTGGTGGCCAACCTGGTGGTGGACGTGCTCTACGCCTTCATCGACCCCCGCGTGCGCCTCGGTGCGGAGGCCCAGGCATGACCACGGCCGCCGCGGCGCCGCCAGCGGCCCCCGCCGTCCCCAGGGAGGCGCCGAGCTTCTGGCGCCGCTTCCTGCGCAAGCGACTGGCGGTGGCCTCGCTGCTGGTCATCCTGGTCGTCTACGGGACGGGGCTGCTGGCGCCCTGGGTGGCGCCCTACAGCTTCCGCCATCAGGACCTGGGCAACACCTTCGCCGGGCCCAGCCGCGAGCATCCCCTGGGCACCGACCGCCTGGGCCGCGACGTGCTCAGCCGTCTCATCTGGTCGGCCCAGACGACGGTGATCGTCAGCGCCTGCTCGCTGCTGCTGGGCGGGCTGGCCCTGGGCGTGGGGCTGGGGCTGCTGGCGGGCTACGCCGGCGGACGGGTGGACAACCTGATCATGCGCCTGGGCGACGTGCTCTTCGCCCTGCCCGACATCATGCTGTTGCTGCTCATCACGGCCACGGTGCGGCCGCGGGTGGACGCCTTCTTCCGCGACTTCGAGCGCTGGAGCGGCATCGGCGGCATCCGCGAGTCGGGGGCGCCCGACTACGTGCTCATCTTCGGCGCCCTGTCCCTCTTCAGCTGGGTGGGCATGGCGCGGGTGGTGCGCTCGCAGGTGCTGGCCCTGCGCGAGAGCGAGTTCGTGCTGGCGGCGCGGGCTTTGGGCGCCTCCACCGGGCACATCCTGGCCCGCCACCTGCTGCCCAACGTCTCCCCCCTGGTCATCGTGGCCGCCACCGGCATCCTGGGCACGGCGGCGGGGGCGGAGGTGGCCCTCTCCTTTCTGGGCATCGGCGTGCAGCCGCCCCACCCCAGCTTCGGGGTGATGATCATCGAGAACGCGGGGCCACGCAACATGCTGGCCCACCCCAACCTGCTGTTCGTGCCGGCGGCGGTGGTGGGGGTGCTGCTGGTGGCCTTCGCCTTTCTGGGCGACGCCCTCAACGACCTCCTCAGCCCCCGCCGCCGCTGACCCGGGCGCCTTGGCCTCAAGGGACGGCCTCATGCTATAATCGAAGCGGGAGCCACCCTTTCTCTATCGCCAAGGTCGTGAAGGTCAGCGCCGAGCGCACCCAGGACTGTCAGGCCGTCCTGGAGATCCGAGTCGAGCCTGAGCACCTGGAGCCCTACCTGGAGAGGGCCTATCGTCGCCTCGTCCAGCGCACCGAAGTCCCGGGCTTCCGTCGCGGCAAGGCCCCCCGCGTAATGCTGGAGCGCTACCTGGGGCGCCACCGCCTCCTGCACGAGGCCCTGGACATCCTGGTACCCGAGGTCGTCCGCCAGGCCATGGACCAGGAGGGCATCGAGCCCTTCGACCGGCCCACGGTGGAGGTGCTGCAGGAGGAGCCTCCAGTCATCAAGGCCACGGTGCCCCTGGCACCGGTGGTGGAGCTGGGCGACTACCGCTCCCTACGGGTGCCCAGGCCCCAGGCGGAGGTCTCGCCGGAGGAGGTGGACGAGGCCCTCGAGGAGCTGCGGCGTCGCTATGCCCTCCACGAACCGGTGGACCGTCCTGTGCAGTGGGGCGACATAGTGCGCCTGGACGTGCGCGTGGAGGCCAACGGCCGCACCCTGGTGGACGAGGAGGACGTGGAGCTGCGCCTGCGCCAGGGCATGACCCTGGTGCTGCCCGGACTGGCCGAGGGCATCATCGGCGCGGCCAAGGGTGAGGAGAAGGCCTTCGAGCTGCAGGTGCCCGAGGACTACCCCAGGCGAGAACTGGCGGGCCGCACCGCCCAGGTCACCGTCCGCATTCACGAGGTGAAGGAGGAGCGCCTGCCCGACCTGGACGACGATTTCGCCCGCCAGGTGGGCGAAGGCTTCCCCGATCTGGCTGCCCTGCGCCGCCGCCTGGAGGAGGACATCCGTCAGAGAAAGCAGCAGGAACTGGAGTCCTCTTATCGCCTGCAGGCCGTGGACGCCCTGGTGCAGGCAGCCGAGCGTATCGAATATCCCCCCGTGCTCCTGGAGCAGGAGATGGAACGGCTGCTGCGGGACGAGGCCCGTGCCGCCGGCCGCGACGTGGACCGCTACCTTGAGCAGCTCCGCCGCACCCCCGAGGAGGCATGGCAGGAGCTGCGGCCCCGCGCCGAGGAGCGCCTGCGCCGCTCCCTGGCCCTCTCCAAGCTGGCCGAACTGGAAGGGATCCAGGTCTCCGACGACGAGGTCCAGGCCGAGATAGATGCCATAACGGTCGGAGGCGGGGCCGAGGCCCAGCAGCTGCGAGCGCTGCTGGAGTCGCCAGCAGGGCGCGACTCCATCCGCCGCTCCCTGCTGACACGCAAGACCCTGGACCGACTGGTAGAGATCGTCTCCGGCAGCGAGCCGGAAGCCGCCCCTGCCGGAGCACAGGAGGTAGAGACTGATGACCAGTGACCTGTGGCGCCCCCGCGGCGTCATTCCCTACGTAGTAGAGCAAGGCCCGAGGGGCGAGCGCGCCTTTGACATCTTCTCGCTCCTGCTGAAGGAACGCATCGTCTTCCTCGGTTGGCCCATCGACGACCAGATAGCTAACCTTATCGTCATGGAATTGCTCTACCTGGAGCGGGAAGACCCCGACAAGGACATCTACATGTACATCAACTCTCCGGGCGGGGTCATAAGCGCCGGGCTGGCCATCTACGACACCATGCAGCTGGTCAAGTGCGACGTGGCCACCATCTGCGTGGGCGAGTGCGCCAGCATGGCTACCGTATTGCTGGCAGCGGGGGCCAAGGGTAAGCGCTACGCCCTGCCCCACTCCACCATCCACATCCACCAGGCGCGGGGCGGCGTCACCGGCCGCGCCGCCGACGTGGAGTCCATCGCCAAGCACGTCATTCGCCAGAACGAGCTGATACGTCAGATCCTGGCCTACCACACCGGCCAGCCCATCGAGCGCATCGCCCAGGATACCGACCGCGAGTTCTTCATGGACGTCTATCAGGCCAAGGACTACGGCATCATCGACGAGGTGCTGGTGAGTCCCAAGCTGCCGGCCGGGGCGCCCGGCGCAGCGCCTGGAGGGTAGGGAGAATGCCGCCGCGGGGAAGCCGCACCTACTCCTACCACTGCTCCTTCTGCGGTAAGGGGCAGCAGGAGGTGCGCCGCCTCATCGCCGGCCCCAACGGGGTCTACATCTGCGACGAGTGCGTGCAGCTCTGCAACGAGATCATCCGCGAGGATATGGCCCCCAAGGGCCGGCCCCAGGCACAGCGGATACCACCCCCGCGGGCTATCTACCAGCAGTTGAGCGAGTATGTCATCGGTCAGGAGCACGCCAAGAAGGTGCTGTCGGTGGCTGTCTATAACCACTACAAGCGCATCGCCGCCGGCCGCCACTTGCGTGAGGTGGAGCTGGAGAAGAGCAATATCTTGCTCATCGGTCCCACCGGCTGCGGCAAGACGCTCCTGGCCCGCACCCTGGCCAAGATACTGGACGTCCCCTTCACCATCGCCGATGCCACCTCCCTCACCGAGGCGGGCTACGTAGGCGAGGACGTGGAGAACATCCTGCTGCGGCTCATCCAGGCGGCCGATTACGACATCGCCCGTGCCGAGCGTGGCATCGTCTACATCGACGAGATCGATAAGATAGCGCGCAAGTCGGGCGACAACCCCTCCATCACCCGCGACGTGTCGGGGGAGGGAGTGCAGCAGGCGCTGCTGAAGATCATCGAAGGGTGCGTGGCCAACGTGCCGCCCCAGGGCGGGCGCAAGCACCCCCACCAGGAGTTCATTCAGATCAACACCAGCAACATCCTGTTCATATGCGGCGGTGCCTTCGAGGGCCTGGAGCAGATCATCGACCAGCGCATCGGCAAGGGGCGCCGCACCATCGGCTTCAAGGCCCACACCGCCCGTGAGGATACGGCCAAGGTCAAGGACGAGCTGCTGAAGTATGTGACGCCCGACGACCTGCTGCGCTATGGCCTCATTCCCGAGTTCGTGGGCCGCCTTCCCGTGATCGTCAGCCTCCACTCCCTGGACAAGTCCGCCCTGGTGAGGGTGCTGACGGAGCCCAAGAACGCCCTGGTCAAGCAGTACCAGCAGATCTTCGCTCTGGACGGGGTGGAGCTGGTCTTCACCGACGATGCCCTGGAGGCGGCGGCCGAGGAGGCGCTCCGACTGAGGACGGGGGCGCGGGGCCTGCGCACCGTACTGGAGGACTGTCTCCTAGACGTGATGTACGAGATACCCTCCCGCAACGACATCAAGAAGTGCGTGGTGGACGCCGAGGTCATCCGGGGCCGTCGCCGCCCCCTGCTGCTGGCCCGTAGCGGCCAGGTGGTGGACCTCTGGTCAGAGCAGACCCAGGAAGAGACAGCCTAGTCTCGCTCCCGTTTGACTTGCCGCGCTCGGCGCCTCTATCCTGAAGGCGCTGCCCGCGCCCCGGACCATGGCCAAGCGAAGGCTGGACCTGCTGCTGGTGGAGCGCGGCCTGGTCGAGAGCAGGGAAAAGGCACGGGCCCGCATCATGGCCGGCGAGGTCCTGGTCGACGACAGGCCCATCGACAAGCCTGGCACCCTGGTGGACGACCAGGCCCAGGTGCGCCTCCTCGCCGCTCCCCGATACGTCGGCCGCGGCGGCGAGAAGCTGGAGCATGCCCTGAGGGCCTTCCGATTGGACGTACAGGGCCTCGTCTGCGCCGACATCGGCGCCGGCACCGGCGGCTTCACCGACTGCCTGCTGCAGCATGGCGCGCGTCGCGTCTACGCCATCGACGTGGGCTACGGCCAGCTCCACCCACGGCTGCGTCAGGACCCGCGGGTGGTGGTCATGGAGCGGACCAACGCCCGCTACCTTGGGCGGCTGCCGGAGCCCGTAGACCTGGCCACCGTGGACGTATCCTTCATCTCGCTGACCAAGGTGCTGCCAGCGGTGACACCCAATCTGCGGCCGGGTGGGAGCATCGTCGTCCTGTTCAAGCCTCAGTTCGAGGCCCGCCGCGGCGAGGTGCCCAGGAGGGGCGTCATTCGCGACCCCCTCCTGCACGCTACCCTCATCGGCCGCTTCGTGGCCTGGGCTGTGGGCCAGGGCTATCGAGTCCTGGGGCCGGTGCGTTCGCCTCTTCCCGGGGCCGAGGGCAACCTGGAGTTCTTCTTCCTGCTGAGTCCCCATGCATAGGGTCGGCATCTTTGTCCATCCCCGCGTCCGTGCTGCCCACGAACTGGGACGGGAGCTGGAGCGGTTCCTGCGGGGACAGGTGGAGGAGGTCTGGCTCACCACAGCCTGGGACAGCCGCGCCCTGGGCCTGATCGAGGGCACTCATCTGCTGGTGTGCATCGGCGGCGACGGCACCATGCTCTGGGCCGCCCGTGCGGTGGTGCCCCACCGAGTGCCCATAATGGGCGTCAGCATGGGACGGCTTGCCTTCCTGGCCGAGGTCCATCCCTCCGAGGCCCTGGAGAGCGTGGCCCTGGCCCTGCGAGGGCAGGGAAGGCTGGAGGAGCGGGCCATGCTCGAGGCCCGCATGGACGAGAAGGTCTACATCGGCCTCAACGACGTGGTGGTGGGAAGGGCACGCCTGGGGCGTCCCGTGTACGTGCAAGCGGCCATCGACGGGGAGATGGTGGCCCTGTACCGCGCCGATGCCGTCATCGTTGCCACCGCCACTGGCAGCACCGCCTACTCCTTGTCGGCCGGTGGGCCTGTCCTGCACCCCGAGGCACGGGAGCTGGTGCTAACGCCCGTCTCGCCCCATCTGGCCGCTGGCCGCTCGCTGGTGCTTCACCCGGATGCCGTGGTGTCACTGACGGTGAGGGGCGAACACCAGGCCTTCTTCAGCGTGGACGGGCAGGAGGACCTGCCCCTGCCCCCCGGCCGCTCGGTGGAGGTGCGTCGCAGCCCCCACGTGGCCACCTTCCTGCGCCTGTCGCCGCCCCAGCGGGACTATCTGTTCCTGGCGCGGCGCCTGGGCTGGCAGCCGGGTGACCTGGACCCCGACCTGCCCGTCGACGCCATACCCTCCTTGGCGGAGGACGAGGCTCGGTAATACCTATATTTCACCTATTTCACCCGAGATCCCTGCAGCCGTCACCCCATCCGGTCAGATACGAGCCCCGACCTGCCGTGGGACTTGACCCCTCGATACCCGGTTAAGGCCCTGCCCGTTACGACCCGCGCCGTCCGATCATGTCGACCGGGGACAGGAGCCGCTGGGCGCGCATCAGGACAGGAAGGCCCCCTTGGCCCCGAGGGTTCAGCTCCCTCGGGGCCCGAGCCGCGACCCGAGGGGCGCTCCAACCCCCTCGCGCCACCCCTGGGAGGAAGCCCCCAGGCCGGGCCGTCGCCCTAGAGGCGCCCGCCCCCTCAGAGGGAGAAGACGTTGCCCGCTGCGGCGTCATGCCTGACGCGGCCCCGCTCGCCCACCATCTCACGCCGGCACATCTCCCAGAGAAGCTCCCGGTCGCCCTCGGCCCTCGCCAGGAAGCGGGAGCCATCGGCCAGGCGGCCGACCACGATCCCCTCCTCCGGCTCGCCGTCGCGGCCGAAGGCGACGGTGTAGGTCTCCACGGTGCAGGGGCCCTCCGCCTCTGCCACCAGGCGAGGCGACTCCTGCGCCTCGATCAGGGCCGCATCGGCCTCCGGACGGTAGGGACGATAGGCGGAGGGCGGCGGGCGGCCCGAGTAGACGCCCGCCGCGTGCTTGGTGAAGTACCAGCCCATCCCCGTTACCAGTGCCCTCTTCTCGCGCTCCCGCCGCAGCCGCTCCACCGCTGCCGCTATCGAGTGGGAGCAGTAGTTGTTGCCCGGACCGCCGGCGTACGGAAGGCCACCCGTGAGGGTCAGGGGGCGCGGGTCGTCGAGGCCGAGGCCCAGCGCCTCCATGGCGCCCTCCACCGCCGAGGGGAAGCAGGAGTAGAAGTCGAACATGTCCACATCGTCCACCCCCAGGCCGGCCAGCTCCAGCGCCCGCCGCAGCACTATCTCCTGCGCCAGCGACCGGTAGTAGCAGGGGCGCTCGCTGTGGAACCAGCGGTCGGCCAGGTGGGCCCCCGACCATACGTAGACCCACCGCTCCTCGGGGACGCCCAGCTCCCGCGCCGCCTCGACGCTCGCCACTATCAGAGCCGCCGCCTGGTCCACCTCCATGATGGCGTTCATCAGCTTCGGGTACGGGAAGCAGACCATCCGGTTCTGCGGCGAGACGGTCGTTATCTCCTCCGCCGTGCGGGCGACCGGAAACCAGGCGTACGGGTTCCTCGCAGCCACCTCCGCCAGACGGGCGCACAGCAGCCCCAGACGCCGCCGGTGCTCCTCCAGCGACAGCCCCATGTGGGCCCGCATGGCGTTCTCGAAGAGGGGATAGACCCTGATGGGCAGCGACGCCCCGTACCTCCCCTCCAGCTCGCTGTGCCCGGGACGCGGCTCGTCGTCTATGCGCCGCGGCGTTGCCCGCGGCGTCCAGGGAAGCTCCACCCCCATCCTCCGAGCAGCCATCAACGACGCCATCGCCTCGGCCCCCACGATCAGCGCCATCCGCGCCTGGCCCCGCACGATGCGCTCGCACACCTGGTTCACCAGCCGCTGGGGCGTCTCGCCCCCGATGGCCGAATAGTAGGTGAGGGCCGGCGCCGCCCCGAGGCGCCGGGCCAGCATGCCAGGAGCGTCCTCGTACGACCGAGAGATGACGTTGACCACCAGCAGAGCATCGAGGCGGCCCAGCAGCCCCGGTCGCCCCGCGTCCTCCGCCGCCCGCCTCGCCACCAGCTCCATCATGGCTAGCGGCTCCAGCGACCGCCCCGGGTCGCGGGAGCGGTCGCAGTGCTGGGCGACGCCGATGATGACGGGCTGACGGCTGTCCAGCGTCACTGGAGCCTCACCTTTACGCGCACGTGAGTATATCTGCGCCCCCTCACTGGGTCAAGGGGGCACGAGGGCTTCACTGAACAGAGGGCAGGCTGGTGTGCCGTGGGCGTGGACGGGGAGCCGCTGCGGCACGTGTTCCGACTCTGCCTAGGGCAGCCCAGGCCCATCTCTAGGACAGGGGCAAAGACCAATGAGACTTTCATGAGCCGCAAAACCATCAACTCCATCCCAGCAGGAGCGGCCCACCAGAGTTCCGTGATACCCTAGGCCTCTAGTCTCGTGAGACGCGAAAGTCGGGACTCAGCCGTTAACAACGTCTAGAAAGGCCGTCTGCGCTCTGTTAAGATACGTTCGGGGATGTAGCCCTTCATGACCATGAACCTTCGCGCGGGATCACGAACGCGACAGTCCAGGCAGGGCCACATGCGGTCCCTGCAGACGCTTGACCGCGGCCTTCTCCTGCTTGAGGTGCTGGCCCAAGAGCCCAACGGCCTTACGGTCACCGAGCTGGCCAGCAGGATGGCCATCCACCGCACCAACGTTTACCGTCTGCTGTCCACCCTTGCCCAGCACAAGCTGGTGCGTCGCGATCGTGATGGACGCTACTTCCTCGGGACAGGCGTGGTGAACTTGGCGCGGGGCGTCGCCCATGACCTGCGCGCAGTCGCCCTGCCAATCCTGGCCGAACTAGCTGAGAAGGTAGAGTCCACGGCCTTTCTAACCCTGGCCGACGGCGAAGAGGCCGTGGCCCTAGCGGTAGTGGAGCCCCGGCGTACCAATATCCACGTTGCTTACCGCGTAGGGTTCCGGCATCCGCTAGATCGGGGAGCATCGGGACTGGCCATCCTGGCCGGTCGACCGCCCCAGCCCGGAGAGCGGGAAGAAGTCAAGATGGCCCGCCGTCTGGGCTATTCGGTCACCCACGGCGAGATCCAACCGGGAGCCTCCGGTATCGCCGCACCTATCTGCGTGGGTGGGAGGCCCGCCGACGCCAGCGTGGGCGTGGTGACCATCGGCGAGCTGGACGTGGAGGCGGTGGCCCCGCATGTGCTGGAGGCAGCCAGGGCCATCGCCGAGGCGCTGGCCTAGAGGGCAGGCAACACGGTCCCCCGCACCTCCCCCAGCCCGATGCTCACCGCTCCTTCGCCCTCGCACCAGCCCCGCATCACCACCGTATCGCCGTCTTCCAAGAACGATCGCCTCAGCCCGTCTCCTAAGGCCAGCGGGCGCTCGCCGCGCCAGGTCAGCTCCATCAGGCAGCCATAGGAGCCCGGCTCCGGCCCCGATACGGTGCCGGTGGCCCACAGATCGCCTGGTCGGGTTGAGGCGCCGTTGCTGGTGGCGTGAGCGAGCATCTGAGCCAGGGACCAGTAGAGATGACGCAGGCTGGTCCGGGACACTACCTGCTCGCGACCGCCCACGACTAAGGCCACCTCCAGGCGCACGTCATACGTAAGTGGCTCCGGGTCGGCAAGGTGGGGCAGCGGTGCCGGTTCCTGGGGAGCCAGCGGCACTAAGAAAGGGGCAAGGGCTTCTAGCGTTACCAGCCAGGGCGATACCGACGTGGCGAAGGACTTGCCCAGGAAGGGGCCAAGCGGGACATACTCCCAAGCCTGGATATCGCGAGCGCTCCAGTCGTTGACCAGCAGCAGGCCGAAGATATGGTCCCAGGCCTCCTCTACCGGGATGGGCCGGCCCAGCGCGTTGCCCGGCCCGGTGACGAAGCCCACCTCCAGCTCGAAGTCCAGCATCCGCGTCGGCGTCAGGATCGGCCCGTCGGGTGTGGAGACCTGGCCACGGGGCCGCACTATAGGCGTGCCCGAGACCACCACCGTGGCCGACCGTCCATGATAGCCGATGGGCAACCAGCGCCAGTTAGGGGGCAACGGGTCCTGCTGGGGCCGCAGGATGCGGCCCATATTGCTGGCATGGTGCAGTGAGGCGTAGAAGTCCACGTAATCGCCCGGGTGGACCGGCCGTAGCAGCTCCACTTCCGACATGCCCAACAGGGCCGGCTCCACCCGTGGCCGCCAGCGGGTTTCGGTCAATAGCTCGCACAGGCGCTGGCGGACGGCCCTCCACACCGGACGGCCTAGGGCGAGGAAACCGTTAAGGCTATCGCGGGAGAAAGTCCGTCGCGGCAGGGGAATTCCTCCGAGCAGCCCCTCCTCCTGAAGACGGGCCAGATCCAGTACATAGCTGCCTATGGCGACACCTGACCGCACCCGGCGCCGGTGACGAAATACGCCAAAGGGCAGGTTCTGGACAGGAAAGGGGGACCCTTCTTCCACCGGCACCCAGGAGCGCAGGGCAGGGTCGTTGGTGAAGTCGGGTCGGGGTGGCCCCATGGTCTTCCTGCGGCTGACGGGCTAAGAAGCCCTCAAGAGCGCAACCAGGCCCTCCATGGGTTCGAGGAAGCTACAGCTCCCAAAGCAGGTCACCAGTCGGCGCCCCCGTTCGATCTCCTCGGGCGTCAGGCGGTGCCCACGCCAAGAGAAGCCATCGTGATCGAGGCGAAAACTGTTGGGAGCGTCGTCTTCCAGAAGCGCCACTAACCCCCCTTCGTCCACCTGTCCGCCGACAGCGAGCAGGGCGCCGCCGATAACGTTCAGGAAGCCGTGCTGCCTTATGTTGAGCACCGGATCGGGATGGGGTAGAGGATGGTGGAGGCCCGCCGTGGCCTTGAACGGGACGCCCAGGCGGGCGCAGCAGGCGATGAAGCGGGCTAACTGCACCGCCGAGGGAAAGTCCTGGGCGCGGCTGCCCCCGCAACGCACCTTTGCCCCAGCGGCAGCGGCACCGAGGCCGGCGATTTCCTCTAGGGCGCGCGGAATGTTCGCCTCCCAATCCCCCCCGAAAGGCAACTCCACGAAAAGACGGGCTCCGGGTGCGAGTTCCCCTCCTGCCTCCACCAGGGCACGAGCGAACTCCCCCGCCCCGATGCCCGCGGGCAACCGACCCTCGAGTGACTCGATCACACCCCGACCCGACTCGCGAAACCGGGAGACCTCGGCCATGGCCTCCGCCAGTGAGGTCGTCCAGGGACTTTGGACAGACAGATCGACAATGACGCTCAGTCGCCAGGGTAAACCTTCGCTAGGCATGGCCGAAAGCAGCTCTTGCAGACGGGAGGCGGGGCAAACGAACCGTCCCAGCACCCAACTGTACTGCCCGCGCCGGTGCTCCAGGTGCTGGGTCACCGCGTCGGCCATGGGCAGCATGGCGGGTGGGAACAGAGAGGCATCGTCTATGAGCTCCCGCAGGAAGGCGCCGGTGCCGCCCTCCTGCCAGAGCTGAGCGGGGGCCGCGCCGACGTCGGACCGTTTCAGCTCGCTCATGACACTCTCCTACTCCTCGCTCATGGTCAGGGGAGCGCCCGTGTCGGCCTTCTCGTCCGCGGCAGCGCCCGTGCGCAGGGCGCGACGGCCCAGGTAAGCGGCCCGGACCGCCGGCTCCTCCAGCAGCCTCTCGCGGCTTCCAGCCAGCGCAATGCGACCCCGTTCCAGCACGTAAGCGCGGTCGGCCACGGCCAGGGCGGCCCGGGCATGCTGCTCCGCCACCAGCACCGTCACGCCCCGGGCCCGCAGCTCCACCAGGCAACCCATCACGTCACGCACCACCTTGGGCGCGAGACCCAGCGAGGGCTCGTCCAGCATCAGCAGCCGCGGCCGGGCCATCAGGGCCCGCCCGATGGCCAGCATCTGCTGCTCGCCGCCCGAGAGGGTGCCCGCTGCCTGTCGCCGCCGCTGTGCCAGCACGGGAAACAGGTCGAAGACCTCCTCCACGTCCCGCCGCAAGTCAGCTTGCCCGCGGCGGTGGTAGGCTCCCAGCACCAGATTGTCCCAGACCGAGAGGCCGTAAAAGACCTGGCGCCCCTCCGGCACCAGGGCCACGCCCAGGCGCACCATCTCCTCGGCCGGCCGGCCGGTCACGTCTCGGCCTTCCAAAAGGACAGTGCCACCGGCAGGGGCCATCAGCCCGGCCAGGGTGCGGAGGAGGGTGGTCTTGCCTGCGCCGTTGGCGCCGATGACAGCCACCACCTCGCCCGGGTGCACCTCTACATCCACACCTCTCAGGGCCTGAATGCGCCCATAGGTGGCCCGTAGACCCCTCACCTCCAGCAGAGGCTGACTCATGCCGCCTCTTCCCCCAGATAGGCCTCGATGACCTGCGGGTCCGACTGCACCTGTTCCGGCGGGCCCTGGGCGATGACGACCCCGTGATCCAGCACCACCACCCAGTCCGAATAGGACATCACCAGGTCCATGTGGTGCTCCACCAGCAGCACCGCCAGCCCTCCCGCGGCCAGGCGGCGCAGCAGGCGGCCCACCTCTTCGGCCTCGGCCCCCGAGAGGCCGGCCGTTGGCTCATCCAGCAGCAGCAGCGACGGCTCCGACGCCAGTGCCCGGCCTACCTCCACCAGCCGCTGCCGCCCATAGGGCAGGGCGCTGGCGGGCCAGTCGGCCACATCGGCCAGGCCCAGGCGAGAGAGGAGGGCATCGCTGGCCTCGCGCCCCTCCTTCTCTTCGCGGAAGTGGCGGGGCAGGCGCAGCACTGCCTCCAGGAACGACGTTCTCGTCAGCCGGTAGCGGCCCACCAGCAGATGCTCGCGCACCGTCATCTGGCCGAACAACTGCAGGTTCTGGAAGGTGCGGGCGACGCCCAGTCCCGCCACCCGGTGCTGGGGCCAGCCAGTGACGTCGCGCCCACGGAAGCGGACGCGCCCGCGCCCGGGACGCAGAACCCCCGAAACCACGTTCAGGAGCGTTGTCTTGCCGGCGCCGTTGGGCCCGATGAGGGCAGTCACGCGGCCCGCGTCAACGCCCATGGAGACGCCGTCCAGGGCGCGGAGGCCCCCGAACTCCACCGTCACGTCCTCCACCTGCAGCAGGCTCACCGCAGCTCCACCTCCTCCAGGGCGGCCGTCGGCGCCGGCTGCCGGCGCGTACCCGCCCACTCGGCGGCCCGCCGGACGAGCAGGGCTGCCCCGCCCGCCAGCCCTCGCGGCAGGAAGAGCAACACCAGGACCAGCGCCAGCCCGTAGGCCACGATCTCGTAGCTGCCGGTGGCGCCGGAAACGAAGCGGGGCACCAGCTCTCGCGTGCCCTCCGTCAGCAGCACGACCACCGCCGAGCCCAGGGGGGCACCCCACACCGAATCGATGCCCCCCACCGTCGAGATGACCAGGAACCGCAACGACGGCAGCAGCCCGAAGGACTCGGGGCTGACGTAGGTCACGTAATGGGCGTACAGGCTCCCGGCTACCGAGGCGTACACCGCCCCCAGGGCGAATACGGCCATCTTGGTGCGGGCGACGTCGATGCCCACGCTGGCGGCGGCTACCTCGGAGGAGCCCATGGCTACCAGCGCCCGACCGGGCCGCGAGCTCAACAGGTTGCGGGCGGCTATCAGGCCCAGCAACAGCACCGCCCAGGCCAACAGGTACATGCTGGTGTCGCTGTCGAAGCGCAGGGGCCCCAGGGTGAAGTCCGGGATGCCGCCCGTGCCCTGGTTGCCTCCCGTGAGCGAGTCCCAGCTGCGCATGACCACGTAGAAGACCAGCCCGAAGGCCAGGGTGGCCATGGCCAGGAAGTGTCCCCGCAGGCGGAAGACGATGCGCCCCAACAACGCCGCCAATACCGCCGCGATGACGGCGCCGGCTGCCATGGCGAGCAGGGGGTGCCAGTCCACCTTGGCCGTGAGCAGCGCGGTGGTGTAGGCCCCCACCCCGTAGAAGGCCGCGTGCCCCAGCGAGACCTGGCCGGCAAAGCCCATCACCAGCGTCAACCCCATGGCAGCGATGCCGTGCAGGGCGAATACTACAAGGTTGGCCCGGGTCAGAAAGGGCAAGGCATCGGCGATGGGCATCAACAGCACGCCGACACCGAAAGCGCCGGCCCAAACGGCCAGAGGGCCCCACCTTCTCAGGCCCATCGCACCCTTACCTGCGCCAGCAGCCCCTCCGGTCTCAAGACCAGTATCAGCGCCAGCACAGCAAAGGCGACTCCCTCGGCCATAGCTGAGGACACATATCCCACTGCCACAGCCTCGGCCACGCCCAACAGCAGGCCACCAGCCAGGGCGCCGAAAGGCGACACCAAGCCACCGATGACTGCCGCCGTGAAGCCCTTCAACCCGAAGGGGACACCCATGTCATAGTAGGCCGAGGTGATGGGCACCAGCACCACCCCGGCCACGCCGGCCACCGCTGCCGCCATGGTGAAGGCGTAGAGCGACATCTGGGCCGGGTTGATGGCCTGCAGCCGTGCCGCGTCCCGGTTCATGGCGCAGGCCTGCATCGCCTTGCCCACCACCGTGCGCTGGAAAAACCACCACAGGGCCAGCGCCATGGCCACGGTCACTGCCAGCACCCACAGCGTCTGCCGACTGAGGGCAGCCCCGCCCACCTCCAGCGGCGGCCCGGCTGTGAAAGGAGCGTAGCGGCGAGGGTTGACCCCCCAGATGAGCAACGCCAGCCCCTCCACCGCTATGGCCACGCCTACGGTCAGGATGATCAGGGTCAGGGTCGAATGGCGACGCGCCGGGTTGATGACCAGCCGATCCGTAGCCACCCCCGCCAGCGCCCCTGCCACGATGGCCAGCAGCAGCGCCGGCACTGCCGGCAGGCCCGCCTCTCTCAGGCTCACGGCTGCCAGGGCCGAGAGCATCAGGTAGTGCCCCTGGGCGAAGTTGATGATGCCGGTCACGTTGTAGATGATGACGAAGCCGACGCCGACCAGGCCATAGATGGCCCCCTGGCCGACGCCGCTGGCCACGAACTGCAGGAACTCGCTCACTCTCGGGCCGACCTCAGCGCACCAGTTGCCACTTCCCGCCCCGGATGGTCACCAGCACCAGGTCTTCCGACCTCAGGCCCAGGTGGTCCTGGGGGCTCATCCGGAAGACGCCTGTGGCCCCCACGTACTCGCCCAGGTTCTCCAAGGCGCGGGTGATGGCCTGGGGGTCGGTGCTGCCTGCCTTCTCGATGGCCGCCTTGAGAAGGCCCAGCGCGTCCCAGACGTAGCTGGCGAAGCCGGACATCTCCCCGTAGCGCTGGGTGTAGAGGCGGCCGAACTCCTGCAGCGCCTGGTACTGGCGGTCGCTCTGCGGTATCTGGTCCCAGACCAGGGTCTTGGGGTGGACCATGAAGGCCCCTTCGGCCGACTGACCGGCCAGGCGCAGGAACAGCTCCGCCCCGGCGCCGGCGTCGTGGTACATGGGCACGTTGATGCGCAGGTTCTCGACAGCGTTGCGCCGGGCCAGAGGCGCCCCGGGCGGGATCGCCCACACCACCACTGCCTGCGGGTTAGCGCTCATGATGCGGGTCAACTGGGGCGTAACGTCGGTGGCGTTGGCCTCGAACTTCTCGGCCGCCACGATCTGGATCTCGCCCCGCTGCTCGGCCGCCCGCCACGCGGCCAGCCCCGACTCGCCGTAAGGGTTGTTCACGGTGAGGAGGCCCACCCGCTGTATGCCCCGCCGCTTCATGTCCACCAGCATGGCGTCCACGTTCTGGGAGGCGTGGAAGGGGGTCTTGAAGACGTTGGGCCGCTGCTGCACAGGCACCACGATCTGGTCGGCGGAGCCCATGGAGAACACGGGCACCCTGGACTCGAGGATGGCGTCCATGGCCGCCAGGGTAGTGGGCGAAGTCCCCGGCCCCACGATGGCCACGACGCCCTGCTGTACCAGTCGCCGGGTCAGTACCGCCGCCTCGGTGGGGTCGGACTTGTTATCCACGATCACCAGCTCCACCGGCCGGCCCAGGATGCCGCCCTCGCGGTTGACCTTCTCCGCCCACAGGGTAGCGGCGCGGGCGTACGCCTCGCCTTGCACCGAGGCGCTGCCCGACTGCTCGATGTTGAGTCCGATCTTTATGGGCTCGCCGCTGGGCTGCCTCGCCCCTCCCGGAGTGGGCGTGCCCGGGGCCTTTTCCTCGCCGCCGCAGGCGGCCAGGAAGAGTATGGTCGCCACCACCAGCGCTGCTGTACGCCAGAAGGTCAACTTCATTGCCTGCCCTCCTGAAGAGAAATAGTCCTTCTCGGGAAGACGCCCGCACCCCGATAGGCTTTCGGCCCGCCAGTCCTCCCTAGCTGCTGGCCACCGCCTGGTACTGCCGGAACCAGGACTCGTCGTAGCCCGACACTTCCACCGACTCAGCCGCGGCCAGCACCAGGAACGGCGACCGGGACTCGATCATGATGCCGGTCTCCTCCCGCCAGGGCATTTCCTTTCCCTCGGGCGGCGGCGATTGCACCTGCTGCTGGCTGACCCTCACATCGGGCCCGTGGAAGGTTCCGGCCGGATGCAGAGTAGCATATCCGTCCTTCACTTCGGGCCGCGCGTGGTACCCGGAGTGGTTGAACAGCACCTCGTCGACGTCGTTCTGGTGAGGATAAGGCAGGGAGTGTACCCAGCGCGGCAGGAAGGCCTGCATCGACGCCCCCTCGTCCTCGGTCACGAACACTGTGTACGTGGGCGGATCCAGGTGAAAGTCGGGCGAGGACAGCGTGCGGATGTCCTTCAGGGCCAGCCGGAAGGGGTACAGATTCCCCTCCCAGGCGACGGCGTCGAACGGGCTGAAGGGGTAGCGCAGCACCGTCCAGGGCCCCACCAACCGCTTCACGTACACCGGGTAGTCGCCCCTGTCCGACGGCTCGTCCTCCACCTCTACCGGCTCCGGCGGCACGAGGGCCGCGTCGGGATAAGGATAGTTCCTTATCCAGTAGTGATAGGGGCGCATTACCCGTTTCGGGAACTCATAGAAGAGCATCACCACCGGCCCTCGGGAGCGGAGGGCATAGGTGGCGCCCCTGGGGAGGAAGAGGAACTGCCCGGCGCCGAACTCCAGCAGGCCGAAGTCGGTAGCTACCTCCCCCTGTCCCTGGTGGACGAACACGACGGTATGAGCGTCGGCGTGGCGGAAGCGCAGCCTCGGGTCTGGTTGGCCCGTCAGTACCGAGATGAGCACCTCCTGCGACCAGAGCGCCGGCTGGGGGAAGGGCCCCGTCTGCATGGCCGCCAGGTGGAAGGCGCGCCGCCTCACGGCGCCCGGCGCGGGCGCGATGTCCTCGGGCCGCAGCGCGGGCACTCCCTCGGCCTCGTGCGCCTCGGCCACCACCATGGCTGGCCGCCGCCGGACCACCTCGGCCCCAAAGGCCAGAACCTCGTTCCAGTAGCCCTGGGGCGGACGCCCCGTCAGGGGGAAGCCTATCCCCTCGACGCCGGGCCGCACCCGGAACGCTGTCGGGAAACCTACCTTGCTCGGTACCACGTCCATGCCTCTACCTCCGTCCTTTCCGGTGGTGAACAGGCTGTCGCTTCCCTCACGAGCGGCTGGGCGTAGCTGCCACGCGGGGCATCACCTCCCGGGCGAAGAGGGACATGGACTGCCGTACCCGCTCCGGCTCCAGGGCCCCGAAATTCATGAGGGCCATCACATGGGTGACCCCCATCTCGGCCAGCTTGCGCAGCCTCCCCGCCACCAGGTCAGGGTCGCCGAAGAGGATGAGCTCGCCGGCGTCCAGCTCCTCGAAGCTGCGCTGCCGCGCGTACAGGCGCGTCACGACGTAACGGCGGAGGGCGGCATCGGCCTCGGCCCTGGCTGCCTCTTTGCTGGCCGAGACGTACGTATGGAGGGCGACGGCCACATCGGGCTCGCCCAGCCCGCCAGCCTCCGCGTAGCCGCGGCGGTAGGCGGCGATGACCTCGCCCAGGTCGTCGATGGTATCGCAGGTCGCGTACGGCACCATCATGACGTTACGACCGGCCTTACCGACCTGGTAAGCGCGGTCGGCGTGGAGGATGGCGATCCATAGGGGCGGATGGGGCTTCTGGTAAGGGGTGACGGCGATACGTACGTTGGCGACCCGATGATACATGCCGTCGTAGCTGAAGGGCACCCCCTGCCAGGCGCGCACCATGACCTCCAGCGCCTCTTCGAACCGCTGCCGTCGCTCCTCGGGCGAGATGCCGAAGCCCTGGAACTCGTGCTGCAGATAGCCCGAACCAACACCGAGGCGCAAGCGGCCTTCGGACAGTTGGTCCAGCACCGCGTACTCCTCTGCCGCCAGCAGAGGGTTGTGGAAGGTGAGGACGGAGACGGCCACTCCCAGGCCGAGCCGCGAGGTCCGCTGTGAGGCTGCGCCCAGGAAGGCGGGAGGAGAGGGCACCACGCCGTACTCGTGGAAGTGGTGCTCGGCGATGAAATAGGCCCAGTAGCCCAGCTCCTCGGCGAGCTCCATCTCGGACAGCACCTGCGAATAGAGCTGGCGGATGGAGCGGGAGACATCCAGGTGATGGTCGCAGACTGAGAAGATGCTGAACTTCATGAGCCGCCCTCCTTGCGCGAGTTCGTCGCATTTATAGCACTTCTCGTGCGCATTGTCAACGAGCAGCTTCGCCGTATCGGCGGCGCACGCACTGTCGCCACGCCCCAGCAGGCGCAGTGCTCCGCCCAGGTGGGCGCGACGGGGAGGGTTCGAAGTGGGAGCGAGGGAGGTCAGGGAAGCCTCGGCCCGTCCGCGGACGGGCCGCGAATGCCCGCAACAGGTTCGGGGACCGAGCTGAGGGACGGGGCGCGGCTTCGCCTCTGTCCCGGGGCGTATACGTGAGCCAGAAACGGGTGGGGCGCTGGCTCCCCGGGCAGGACTCGAACCTGCAACCTGGCGGTTAACAGCCGCCCGCTCTACCATTGAGCTACCGGGGAACCTTCCCTTCCTGGCTGCGGAGCCAGGATTCGAACCTGGACCAGAGGATCCAAAGTCCCCTGTGCTACCGTTACACCACTCCGCAGCCCTGCGGCGCTGGTGCCGGAGGCCGGACTCGAACCGGCACGAGGGCGGCCCCTCAGCAGATTTTGAGTCTGCCGCGTCTGCCCATTCCGCCACTCCGGCGTCGCCACCGTGGGCAGACAAACTTATGGAGCGGAAGACGGGATTCGAACCCGCGACCTCCTCCTTGGCAAGGAGGCGCGCTACCGCTGCGCCACTTCCGCTCCCGCGGCCCTTTCGGGCCCCGAGCCCTATTATACCCGCCCGCCATCCGCCCGCAACCCCACTCCTTGACAGCCAGCCACGCCCGAGACTAGATTAGCCTCGCCACCACCTTCCGCGAGGAGGTACCTATGTGCCTGGTCGCTTTTCTCCGCGAGTGCCTCCAGCAGATGCACCGCCAGTATGAGGAGATGCTCCACGACCTGACCCCCGAGCAGCTACACTGGACGGCTAACGAGCGGGGCGTGCACATCGCCTTCGTCGCCTGGCATGCCACACGCACCGAGGACAACGTCATCAACTTCGTGCTCCAGCGCAAGTCCACTGTCTGGCTCGACAACGGCTATGACCAGAAATGGGGCCTCGACCGCATCCATCCCGGCACGGGCTGGACGCTGGAGCAGGCGAGGGCCCTGCGCCTGCCTTCCGCCCAGGAGTTCCTGGAGTATGCCCGCAAGGTGTGGCAGGCCACCGACGAGTTCCTGCAAGGCATCGACGAGTCCTACCTGGAGCAGACCGTAACCGTGCGTCCCCTGGGCGAACTGAAGATCCGCAACGCCATCGGCAACGTGTGTATCACCCACTGCTTCACCCACCTGGGGGAGATACAGCACCTGCGTGGGCTGCAGGGCCTGCGCGGCGCCCTGGCGTGACCCGCTCGCTGCGAGGGCGTACAGCCGGCCCCCTGCAGACTTGGCCCCTGGCACTCGTGTGGCCAGGCTGCGCAGGGGGCGCGGTCACCCCACTGCCGGCGCGGACGGCAGTGGCCCTTACTTGAGGATGTCGGAGGACATGGCGACGCCGTTGTGGATGAAGAAGGAGCGCACGGCGTTGCCCCAGTTCCTGCCCTGAATGCCGCCGATGTTCTGCTCGAACTCCTTGATCTTCTCGATGTAGAACCGACGCCGCTTGGCCCGTATCTTCTTGAAGCCGCCCTCCACGTCGCGCAGGCAGTCAGAGACCAGCTCGTCGGGCGTCTTGCCAACGAACTCGCAGAAGCTGGCCAGCACCTTCAGCTTGAAGTCCCAGTCGCGGGGCGGGCCCCAGTGCTGACAGTAGTAGTTGTACCAGGTCTGGACCGAGCCCTGCTGGGCGATCTCATCGGCGGTGACCACGACCACGACCTCCTCGTACGGTGATGGGGCGGGTGGCGCCGCCCCATCACCATTGTACCCGAAAGGCTGACACGCGCCCTTAGAGGGGCAGCCCGAACATCTGGGCCAGGTAGCGTATCTCCTCGTTGCGCCAGGGGTGGGGCGCCGGGTCCTGGATCATCTTGGCTTCCTTCAGCTTCTCCACCACCTGCGGGTCGCGGGTGAACGGGTTGCCATAGCGCATTTCGAAGAAGTCCTGCTCGAAGGGCTCCCGCGGCCGCTGCCCGCCGCCGTCCCAGGACTCGGCAGGGTACCCGACCAACTGCCCCCATAGGGGAATCCACTCCGCTGGGTGGTTAGTGATACGCTTCACCGCCTCCGCATTGAGGGCCGTGAGCTGGGTGCCCAGCCCCTCGTCCACAGCCGCCAGGACTGCATGACAGATGGCCAAAGACGCCTCGGCAGCGGTCAGGAAGGCCAAGGTCCCCTGGTCCTGGGCGATGGGCGAAAGCACCTGGGGCACGATGACGTTGTCCACATAGGCGTGCGACCACCCATGGGTCGGGGGCAGGGCGCCCACGTCCACCAGCTGCTTCAGCGTCGGTGCCCGGGCCTGGACCATCCGCGGTACCGCTGACACGTCGGCGAACCAGACGATGCACACCGGCGCCGTGTCGAGCTGGACGTTGGTGGTAGGCGTCTTAAGGGCATCCAGGTCTTCCTGCGAAAGCTGGTCCCGGTAGAGGACGATGGCCTTGGCGAAGTCGGCGTTGACCGCCCGACTGCAGAGCCGGGCTGCCTCGAGAATGATCTGGATCTTCTCCCGCTCCACCGGCCGCCAGGGCTGGTAGAAACGGATGGAGCGCCTGCGTCCTATTACTTCCTTGAACTCCATGACCCCCTCCTGACGGGATTGCAACCTTATTTAGTGCAGTCCGGCCGTTGGTGTCAACCGTATGTCCGGCAGTCCCTTCCTCTCGCGAGGGGAGAGACGTTCAGAGAACGATGCGGCGAGGCTGGCCTCCCGCCTTGCGCCGGAAGTTCACCACCAGCAAGTGCCCCCCGGCATCCTCGATACGGCAGCGGTCGGGCCGGGCAAGGGACTCCGCCACCCTCGCGCCCAGTTCGGCGATCTCCCGCCCTGCCTCTTCGGGCAACGACGCCAGGCCCGCGCCAGCCACCGTTTCCGCCTGCAGGTGGCACAGGCACAGCAGCCACCCCATGAGCAGCTCCGCCCAGCCTAGGTGGAAGGCGCAATCGGCGAAGGCGATGGGCAGGTGGTCCAGGGCCACCTCCGGCCCCACCTGCAAGAGCGTGGAGCCGAAGTGCGGCTGGGACAGCTCCGAGGCCGCCCGGTACACGGGCGCCAGCCGCGGCTCCTGGGCGATGGCCGAGGACGCCCGGTATCGGCCCAGGTCGAGGGCCAGGGCGGCGCGTTGCCTGTCCTGGGCAGGCCAGGACTCAAGCCACGCCTTCCATTCCTCGAACCCAGAGGCCAACAGTCCCCGCTGGGCAGCCACCAGGTCGCAAGCGGCCCGGACCAGAGGAATGCAGGCAGGGTAGGAGCCCCACATCAGCAGCCGGCAGGCATCGGCCAGGTAGGAGAAGCAGCGCGACCACAAAGCCAGGATGATGGCCGATTCGGCCGAGCGGGCCCTGGCCAGGGCGGAGGCCATGCGCAACTGCAGCCCCATGCACTGGCGGAACAGCTCCAGGTCATCGCCCAGCAGGAACTGGGCCTGACGGTAGGCGTCCTGGGCGGCCGGAGGGCCGGGGGGCCGCGGCGGGAGGTCGTAGCCCTCCGGCACCTGCACGGGACCTATGCGCAGGCGGGGACGGCTGCCGGCCATGGCTGGCTAACGCGCCCCACCAGCGCCTCAGCCCCGGCCAGCCAGGCAGGAGGCGCCGGCATAACGGGCCCGCTCCCCCAACTCCTCCTCGATGCGCAGGAGGCGGTTGTACTTGGCCGTGCGCTCGCCGCGGGCCGGGGCACCGGTCTTGATCTGGCCCACGCCCGTGGCCACGGCCAGGTCGGCGATGGTGGTGTCCTCTGTCTCGCCCGAGCGGTGAGAGATGATGGCGGCATAGCGGGCCTGGCGGGCCAGGCGCACCGCCTCCAGCGTCTCCGAGAGGGTGCCTATCTGGTTGGGCTTGACCAGGATGGCGTTGGCGGCGCCCGCCTCGATGCCGCGGCGCAGGCGCTCCACGCTGGTGACGAAGAGGTCGTCGCCCACCAGTTGCACGTCCTGCCCCAGGCGCTGTGTCAGGAGGCGCCAGCCTTCCCAGTCGTCTTCGGCCAGGCCGTCTTCGATGCTGACGATGGGGTAACGGGAGCACCAGTCCTGCCAGAGGGCGACCAGCTCGGCAGAGGAGAGGACGCGGCCCTCCCGCGAGAGGTGGTAGCGGCCGTCGCGGTACAGCTCGCTGGCGGCAGCGTCCAGGGCCAGGGCTACTTCGTCTCCCGGACGCCGCCCTGCCCGCTCGATGGCCTCGAGCACCAGGGACAGGGCGTCCTCGTTGCGTCCGAGCGCCGGGGCGAACCCGCCCTCGTCGCCGACGCCAGTGGCGAGGCCGCGCTCGTCCAGCAACCTGCCGAGGGCATGGTACACCTCGGCCCCCCAGCGTAGCGCTTCGGCGAATGTGGAGGCACCGATGGGAGCCACCATGAACTCCTGGAAGTCCACTCCTCCCCGGGCATGGCGGCCGCCATTGAGGATATTGAACAGCGGCAGGGGCAGCCGATGGGCGTCCGGGCCGCCCAGGTACTGGTACAGGGGCAGGTGGCGGGCGGCGGCAGCGGCGTGGGCCACCGCCAGCGAGACGCCGAGGATGGCGTTGGCCCCCAGGCGCGACTTGTTGGGGGTGCCGTCCAGCTCCAGCAACAGGCGGTCGATGGCCTCCTGGTCGAAGGGCGACCGGCCGACCAGCGCCGGGCCGATGACCTCCCCCACGTTGGCCACGGCCCTGAGCACCCCCTTGCCACCGTAGCGAGCAGGGTCGCCGTCGCGCAGTTCAAGGGCCTCGTGGGCGCCAGTGGAGGCGCCCGAGGGCACCGCCGCCCGGCCGACAGTGCCATCGTCCAGGGCCACGTCCACCTCCAGGGTGGGGTTGCCACGGGAGTCGAGCACCTCCCTGGCACGCACGGAAGCGATCTTCATGGCTCGACAGTCCTCCGACGAGGGCTGAATTCCTTTTTCAGCTCTTGCCGCGCGCAGCGCGGCGCTCCTCCGCCAGGCGCATGGCCAGCTCCACGGCCTCGGTGGCGCTCTGCGCCCTCACGATGCGCTGGGCCTCATGGCCCGCGTAGGAGAAGTCCCACGTCTCCAGGCCGACGACCGGTACGTTGTGGATGAGGGCATAGGCGATCTCCGACAGAGTGCCGTAGGAGCCGTCGATGGCGATGACCACCTCGCCCGAGAGCACCACCATGGAGTTGCGGGCGTAGCCGATGCCGCTGTAGATGGGGAACTCCACCCAGGGGTTAGGCGGCGTCTCCTCGGCCGAGTGGCCAGGCATGATGCCGATGGTATGCCCACCTTCCTCGCGGGCGCCCCGGCACACGGCCGCCATAACCCCCGAGCCACCACCGCAGACCACCACAGCCCCCCGGCGGGCCAGCTCTCGCCCCACCTCCTCCGCCAAGCGCACCGCCTCGGGGGGTGCGTTCTCGCCTCCGATGACCGAGACCATGATCGTCTCCATACGCCTCGTCCGTGCACAGGGGACTGGGAGCGAGACCTATGTTAACACGGGGCGCGCTTGTAGGCTGCAGGCGCGTGCGCGGCGGGCCGGCCCGGGGGAACGGGAGGCGGCCGACCCGTCCCCCCGGGCCCACCACGCTCGCCTGCGCCCGGCTACGGGGCCCTATGAGGCCCTGGGGTGCGCCTTCTGGTAGGCCTCGCGCAGGTGGTCGCGCGTCAGGTGCGTGTACACCTGCGTGGTGGCGATGCTGGCGTGCCCCAGCAGCTCCTGGAGGTCGCGCAGGGGCATGCCGCCCCGCAACATATGGGTGGCGAAGCTGTGCCGCAGGGTGTGGGGCGTTACCTGGCGGCCCAGCCCTGCCTGGGCCGCGTACGACTTCAGGATGAGCCAGAAGCCCTGCCGGGTGAGCCGCTCGCCTCGCCGGTTGAGAAAGAGGGCGGTCTCGCCCCGGTGCCGCACCAGCAGGGGCCGCGCCTCCTCCAGGTAGAGGCGCAGCGCCTCGGCGGCATGCTCGTGGATGGGTATGCTGCGCTCCTTGCCGCCCTTGCCCCGGCAGCGGACGAAGGGCGCCGGCCCCAGATGGACGTCGTCCACGTCCAGGGAGACCAGCTCCGTCACCCGCATGCCGGTGGCATAGAGGAGCTCCAGCATGGCCTGGTCCCGCCGCGCCTCGGGGGTGTGGCGACGGGCGGGTTGCTCCAGCAGCTCGTCGACTTCATTGGGAGAGATGGCCCTGGGCAGGGCCTTGTTGATGCGGGGAGAGGCCAGACCATCGGTGGGGTTGCGCCGCACCATCCCCTCCGCTACCAGGAAGGAGAAAAAGGAGCGGACGGCTGCCACCTTGCGGGCCACCGACGTGTCGGTGTAGCCCCTGCGCCGCATCTCCAGGACAAAGTCCTGGATGAGGGCGCGGTCGACAGCCCCCCAGGAGGCCTCGTGGCCCAGCTTCCCCCCAATGAAGTCGGCGAGCTGCTGGAGGTCGTTGCGGTAGGCGGCGATGGTGTTGGCCGACGCCCCCTTCTCTACCTCCAGGTAGTGGAGGAAGCGGGCCAGACCCTCGCCCAAGGCAGGCACGGGCCTGCGCTGTGTCCCGACCGCCATGACGACCTCACCTCCTTTCGCATAGGCATTTTCCTTCGCCCGGCCCTCCCTTTTACGTTCAGCACGTAGATCTTTTCCACACGTTTTCCACCACTGGCCGGGCGCTGTCAACAGATAATCTACATTCTGTCGTTTATGCTCACCTTTCAGCGCCGTTCTGGCCCTTCGGCCCGTGGCCTGGCGGCCACGCCTCCGGCCCGATAAGAGGAACGAAGCCGCAGGGCCCCAGGTTACGCTTCCTCACCCCGCGCGGCCCCTTCTCCACCAGCACCAGCTCCTGCAGGTCCCTGCCCCCAACGGGAATCACCATGCGCCCTCCCTCGCCTAGCTGCTCCAACAGCGAGGGCGGCACCCGCGGCGCCGCCGCTGTGACGACGATGGCATCGTAGGGCGCTTCCTGCGGCCACCCCAGGGCCTCGCCGGCCACGTACACGCGCACGTTGGCATACCCCAACTCGGCCAGGGTCCGGGCCGCGCGCCGGGCCAGTTCGGGCAGGCGCTCCACCGTCACCACCTCGCGGGCCAGTTCGGCCAGGATGGCCGCCTGATAGCCGGAGCCAGTGCCCACCTCCAGCACCTTCTCCGTGCCCTCCAGGCGCAGGGCCTCGGTCATGATGGCCACGATGAGAGGCTGGGAGATGGTCTGGCCGTAGCCGATGGGCAGCGGTCGGTTCTCGTAGGCGTAGGGCACCAGGTCCGGCGGCACGAAGCGCTCCCGGGGCACCCTGGCCATGGCAGCCAGCACCCGTTCGTCCCGCACCGTCGCCCTGATCTCGGCGAGGAGGGCGTCCCGCGCCGCCCGCAACGACTCCTCGGTCATGGCCCCGGCGCCCCGGCGCTGCCAGCGGCGAGCACCCTGCCGAACCTCATGAGGCTGCATGCCCGTCGCTATAATCGTTCCGGGCCATGGGGGCTACCTTCTATATCGGCACATCGGGATGGCATTACCGTCACTGGCAGGGCATCTTCTATCCGTCCGACCTGCCGCCCTCGCGCTGGCTGACCTATTATGCCCGCTTCTTTCCCACTGTGGAACTGAACAACTCCTTCTACCGCCAGCCTCGCCCCTCGGCCTGGGACCTCTGGCGGCGCACGGCCCCGGAAGGCTTCGCGTTCGCTGTGAAGGCCAACCGCTTCCTGACCCACATCAAGCGCCTGCGGGATGTGGAGGAGCCGCTGCGGCGTTTCCTGGAGGGGGCCAGGCGCCTCGGCCCACGCCTGGGCCCCGTCCTGTACCAGTTGCCGCCTACCTTCCATCGGACGCCCGAAAACGAGGAGCGCCTGGCGCGCTTTCTCGCCTCGCTGCCCGGCGAGCTGCTGCATGCGGTGGAGTTCAGGCACCGCTCCTGGCTGGGTGACGAGGGCCGGCGACTGCTCGAAGAGTACGGCGCTGCCCTCTGCTGTTTCGATGCCCCCCAGATGCGGACGCCACTCGTGGCCACAGCGCCCTTCGCCTACATGCGCTTTCACGGGTCGGACGCCCTCTATGCCAGCAATTATAGCGACGAGGCGCTGGCGGAGTGGGCGCAGGCCCTGGCACGGCTGGGCCAGGGCCTGCGAGCGGTTTACGTGTACTTCAACAACGACGCCTGCGGCTACGCCGTGGCCAACGCCCGCACCCTCATGCGCCTGCTACTGGACCTGGAACAGGACGTGGCCACCCCTGGCGCCTCCGCGTGAATCTTGTAACAATAGGGAGCGGAGGTGCCCCATGCGGTTGGACATCACCAAGCTGCCGATGGACCTGCTGGTGCTGGGGGGGCTGGGCGTGGCGGTGATGGCCACCTTTCTCATCGCCTTCGCCCTGACGACGGGCGAGGGCGGGGTGGAGGGCACAGCCGGTGGCGGCGGCGAGGCGCCCGCAGGGCCGCCCGTGACCGCCGCTGAGATCCGCGCCGTGCGCTCCATCCGCTTCGACCAGCGCCAACTGGTCATCGCCGCCGGCCAGGACGTCACCATCCACTTCATCAACGAGGACCCCGGGCAGGTGCACGACTTCACGGTGTGGCGCGACCGTACGACCAGCGAGCGTCTGGCTGGCACCCGCACTTGCACCGCTCCCTGCGAGGACACCATCACTGTCAACCTGCCGGCGGGGCAGTATTACTTCAATTGCACCGTCCACCCTCAGCAGATGACGGGCACCCTGTTCGCCCAGTAGACGCGCGGCCCGCCTCAGATGGACTCCAGTACCCTGCGTGCCAGGGCGCGCGTGAAGCCCGGCGTGGCGGCGATCTCGTCCAGGGGGGCCTCGCGGATGCCCTGCAACGAGCCGAACTTGCGCAGGAGCGCTTTCTTCCGCTTGGGGCCGATGCCCGGTATAGAGTCCAGCACCGATTCCATGCCCGCCTTGTCGCGCACCTTTCGGTGATAGGTGATGGCGAAGCGGTGGGCCTCGTCGCGGATGCGCTGCACCAGGTAGAGCGCCTGGGAGGTGCGGGGCAGGACGATGGGTTCGGCCAGGTCCACCACGTACAGCTCTTCGAAGCGCTTGGCCAGCCCCACCAGGGGTATGTGGCCCAGGCCCATGTCCCGCATCACGTCGTGGGCGGCGGAGACCTGCCCCTTACCCCCGTCCACCATCAGCAGGTCGGGCAGCTTGGCGAAAGACTCGTCGGACTCGCCCCGCGAGGCAGCGTCGCGGGCGCGCCGGAAGCGCCGGCGCAGCACCTCTTGCAGCATGGCGAAATCGTTGGGCCCGGACACGAACTTGATACGGAAGCGACGGTATTCGGCCGGACGTGGCTGGCCGTCCATGAACACCACCATGGAGCCCACGGCATGCGCCCCCTGAATGTTGGAGATGTCGTAGCACTCGATGCGCCGCGGCGGGCCGGGAAGGTCTAGCTCCTCGGCCAGCTCCTCCAGCGCCTGGCGCAGGGCGCCCCGCTGCGAAAGGACGCGCACCCGCAGGGCCTGCAGGGCCTCGCGGGCATTGTCCCTGGCCATCTCCACCAGGGCTGCCTCCTGCCCACCCTCGGGCACCAGCAGGCGCACAGGGCCGCCCCGCCGCTCCGAGAGCCAGGCCTCCAGCAACGGCTGGTCCTCCACCGGCACGGGCAGCAACACCTGTTCGGGCACGTAGGTGGCGGCCTCGTAGAACTGGGAGAGAAAGCTCGCCAGCACCGCCGCCTCTGGCTCGTCCTGGGCGCCATCCAGGGCGAAGTGGTCGCGCCCGATGACGTTACCGCCACGGACGAAGAACACCTGCACACAGGCATCGGGCCCCTCGCGCGCCAGGCCGAAGACGTCCATGTCCACGTAACGGCCCAGGTCCACCGCCTGCCGCTCGCCCATGCGCTGGATGGCCCGTATCTGGTCGCGCAGGTGGGCTGCCCGTTCGAACTCCAGGTTCTCTGCCGCCTCCTCCATCTGCTGCCAGAGGTCGGCCACCACCTCGTCGGTGCGGCCCTCCAGGAACTTGATGGTCTGCCGGATGACCCGGTCGTACTCCTCCTTGGTGCAGAGGCTGGCGCATGGCCCCAGGCAGCGGTGGATGTAGTACTCCAGGCAGGGACGGGGGTCAGTGCCGGTGATGACCTTCGTGCAGGAGCGCCAGGGGAAGAGCTTCTTCACCAGGTCCAGGGCCTTGCGCACCGAGCCGGCGCTGGCGTAAGGGCCGAAGTAGCGGGCGCCATCGGGCAGCACGCGCCGAGCGATCTCCACCCGCGGCCAGGGGTCGGACAGGTCGATCTTCAGGTAGGGGTAGTGCTTGTCGTCCTTGAGCCTGACGTTGAAGAACGGCTGGTGACGTTTGACCAGGCTCGCCTCCAGCACCAGCGCCTCGGCTGCCGTGCGGGTGACGATGTATTCGAGGTCGGCTATCTGTGCCACCAGGGCCCGCACCTTGGGCTCCAGGCTGCGGGGCGAGCCGAAGTAGGAGCGTACGCGCTCGCGCAGGCGGGCGGCCTTGCCGACGTAGATGACCTTGCCCTTGGCGTCTTTGAACATGTACACGCCAGGGCGGTCGGGCAGGGCCCTGACGCGGTGAAGCAGCTCCTGTCGGTTATCGCTCACGGCACCTATCATTGTATGCCCCCATCCGACGCCCCCACAACGCGGGCGGCGATAGGGTAAAACCGCTGTCAGCCAAAATCGCGACCCCCCGCACCTTTCACCTAAGTCCGGTCGTTCGTATCTTACGAGTGGGGGTAGCAGGCGCACGCCATGGCCTACAGGCCTATCGAGGACTACGGCGCCGTAGGCGACATGCGCACTGCTGCCCTCGTTAGTAGCGAGGGCTCCGTAGACTGGCTGTGCCTCCCCACCTTCGACTCCCCTAGCACTTTCGCCGCCCTTCTGGACGACGTCCGCGGTGGCCACTTCCGCATTGCCCCTGTCGGCAACGCTACCAGCAGCCAGTCGTACCTGGAGCGCACCAATGTCCTCGTCACCACCTTCCAGGGCCCCGATGCCGTCGTCACCGTCACCGATTTCATGACGGTGGACGAGCCGGCCCCGGGCCCAGAACTGGTGCGCCTGGTGCGCTGTCACCGGGGCACGGCCGAGCTCATGGTGGAGCTTGCGCCCCGGCTGGACTACGCCCGCGGCCGCACCCTCATCGCGCCCCTGGGCCAGAAGGCGGTCCTGGCCACCAAAGATGGCCATATGCTCTCGGTCTCGTCCTCGGTCCCGCTTACCACTCCCGATGGCACCGCGGGGGCGCGCTTCGTCCTACACGAGGGCGACCGAGCGGCGTTCGCGCTCCGCTGGGGCGACCCCTCGCCCCCGCCGGCGGACTGCGCCGCTCTAGAAGCCAGGCTGGGCCGGGCCGTCCGGTTCTGGCGCCAGGTGTCGGGGGAGTGGCACTACACCGGCCGCTGGCCAGAGCTGGTGAACCGCTCCCTACTGGCGCTGCACCTGTTGCTGTACGCTCCTACCGGCGCCATGTGTGCCGCCCTCACCACCTCCCTGCCCGAGCATATCGGAGGGGCGCGCAACTGGGACTACCGCTACTGCTGGCTGCGGGACTCGGCCTTCGCCCTGGACCTGTTTCACCGCCTGGGACACCGAGAGCACACGCTGCCCTTCCTGCGCTGGCTGGCCCTGGCCGAGGGGGAGGGTGCCGCCCTCCGGCCACTGTACCCCATCGCCTACATCGAGGGGGCCGACTCGCTCCAGGAGCAACTGCTGGACCACCTGGAGGGCTACCGGGCATCGCGCCCCGTCCGCATAGGCAACGCCGCTTCCGACCAGTTCCAGCTCGACGTTTACGGCGAGCTGGTGCTGGCCATATACACCTATTACCGTCAGGGCGGCCAGGTGGACGACGCCCTCTGGCGGCTGGTGGTGTCGCTGGTGGAGGCGGCGCTCGCCCGCTGGCAGGAGCCCGACAACGGCATCTGGGAGGTGCGCTCCCAGCCCAGGCACTTCGTGGTGTCCAAGGTGATGGCCTGGGCAGCCGTGGACAGGGGCCTGCGCCTGGCCCAGGGGCTGCGACGGCCCGTGGACCTGGACCGGTGGCGGCGCGCCCGTGACCGTATCCGCCAGGAAGTGCTGGAGCAGGGCTGGGACTCGCGCCGCGGCAGCTTCGTCCAGAGCTACGGCGGCCGCGCTTTGGACTCGGCCCTCCTGCTCCTGCCTCTGGTGGGCTTCCTGCCGGCCACAGACCCGCGCATAGTGGCCACGGTAGAGGCGGTGCGGCGCGAACTGGGGCCTGTCTTCCTGCGCCGCTACCTCCCCGAGGAGGCGCCAGACGGGCTGGACGAGGAGGAGGGGGCCTTCTTGCTTTGCAGCCTGTGGCTGGCCCAGGTGCTGGCCCTCATGGGGCGGGTCGAGGAGGCCCTGGATGTGTTCCAGCAAGTGGCGGGGCTGGGCAGGGGCCTGGGCCTCTACGCCGAGATGGTGGACCCGACCACGGGACGTTTCCTGGGCAACTACCCGCAGGCCTACACCCACATCGCCCTGGTAGACACGGCCCTGGTCCTGGACAGGGTCCTGGCCGACGGGCGCCGCCTGCCGGCTGTCGTCAGAAGGGACTGAACGAGAGGCGGCGGGGCAGGCCCGCCGCCTCTTCGGCCAGAGCCCCTCTCGTTCGGCCCTACTTGGCCTTCACCCGGATGCTCTTGGGGCGCACCTCGGGCGCCTTGGGCAGGGTCACCGTCAGCATGCCGTGCTCGAAAGTGGCCTCCGCCTTGTCGGCGTCCACCTGCACCGGCAGGGCGATGCTGCGGGCGAAGGTCCCGTAGCGCAGCTCGCGGCGGTGGTAGTTGCCCTTCTCCTCCTTCGCCTCGTGCCTGTACTCACCGCGGACGGTGAGCTGGTCGCCCTGGACGGAGATATCCACGTCCTCGGGGCGCAGGCCGGGGAGGGCAGCCTTCACCACCACGGCGTCATCGGTCTCGTACACGTCCACCGGGAAGGTATAGACCTCCTCCGTCAGGGTGCCGGGCTCGCGGCGTCCCATGAGCTCCTCCCAGAGCCGGTCCATGGAGCGACGGATGGAGCGGAACTCCTCCCAGGGGTCCCATCGCATGAGGGTCATGCCTCCCACCTCCCGATGAGTCGCGGCGTTCTTTCGGTGCCGGGGTGGCCCGGCGGCTGCCCAGGGAAACGGAAGGGCGGGCCCGCTAGGAGGCCCGGGCCTCCACCACCTCGCGGGCCCGCACCTGGATGGTCTTGGGCCTGGCCTCGGCCGCCTTGGGCAGGGTGATGGTCAGCAGGCCCCGCTCGTAGATGGCCTCGGCCTGGTCGGCCTCCACGGGCGCCGGCAGCGAGACGGAGCGGTAGAAGGAGCCGTAGCCGATCTCGCGCCAGTGGTAGTTGCGGTGCTCCTCCTCCTGCTCCGGCCGCCGCTGGGCGCGGATGGTCAGGAGGCCGTCCTGCACCGAGATGTCGAAGTCCTCAGGCCGGAAGCCGGGCAGGGCCGCCTCCACCACCACCGCCTCCTTGGTCTCGTAGACGTTCAGCGGGAAGGAGGCGGACTCGTGCCAGGGCCGGAGCCGGCCCAGCAGTTCGTCCACCATCTCGTCCATGGCGCGGGCGATGCGCCGGAACTCGGTCCACGGCTCCCAGCGCATGAGGGTCATGGCCCATCACCTCCTTTCCCCCTCAGGTTGTCGAGCGGCGAAAGGAGTCATCCTGGCGGCCAGGGCGGGCCCGGGGTTCTCCCGCCCCCGAGGGAGGGCCTCGGCGCCTCCACCCAGGCACCCCCGCCGCCCGGGCGGGGCCCCGGGTACCGGCCCCGGCCATCCCTGGGCCGTCCGCCGGGTTCCCCCCGGCTTCCAGCCCCGATTATAGAGGGGCGCGTGGCACCCTGTCAAGAGGTCTGACAACGTTATTATCAGCAATGCCGCAACGAGCTTGACATCACCCCTGGCTCGGGCTACCATGGGCCCTGGGTGGTAGCCATGCCCGGGCGCGACTATTACGAGATCCTGGGCGTTCCCCGTAACGCCTCCGAGAAGGAGATAAAGCGGGCTTACCGTCGCCTGGCCCGCAAGTACCACCCGGACCTGAACCCGGGCGACAAGGAGGCCGAGGAGCGCTTCAAGGAGATCAACAGGGCCTACGAGGTGCTCTCGGACCCCGAGAAGCGCCGCCTGTACGACATGTACGGCGAGCGCTGGGAGCAGGCTGCCGCCTTCCAGCAGGCTCGCCAGCAGGCCGGCGCCGCCGGCCCGCAGGGCGGCAGCTTCACCTGGTCCACGGGCGACATCTTCGGCGACCTGGGCAGCCTCTTCCAGGAGGGCATCTTCGGCGACCTTTTCGAGACCTTCTTCGGGACCCGTCGCCGCGGGCCCTCCCGCGGCCAGAACGTGGAGGTGCCGGTGGAGGTCTCCCTGGAAGAGGCCTACACCGGCACCACTCGCGTCGTCCAGGTGCAGTCGGCCGAGCCGTGCCCGGCCTGCGGCGGCCGCGGCCATGCCTTCGGCGCCGCCTGCGGTCGCTGCCTGGGCGCGGGCTACGTGGAGCAGCCCAAGCGCCTGGAGGTGCGCATCCCGCCCGGGGTGCGGGACGGCTCCCGCGTCAGGGTCGCCGGCGAGGGCCGGCCCGGGCCCATGGGTGGCCCGCGGGGAGACCTGTACCTGGTGGTCTCGGTGCGGCCCCATCCCCGCTTTCGCCGCGAGGGCGATGACCTCCACACCGAGGTGGAAGTGCCGGTGGAGGACGCCGTGCTGGGCGGCGAGGTGGAGGTGCCCACCATCTCCGGCCGGCGCATCATGCTCCGCGTGCCACCCCTCACCCAGAACGGGCGCGTCTTCCGGCTTTCCGGGCTGGGCATGCCCCGGCTGGACGGGCGCGGCCACGGCGATATGTACGTGACCGTGCGGGTGCGCATCCCCGAGCATATCAGCGAGGAGGAGCGGGAGCTCTACCGTCGCCTGCGGGAGCTGCGCCGCTCCGGCGTGCGCAGATAGCCAGCACGAGGTGAGGCCATGGCGAGGCGAAGGCGCGGCCAGAGCGAGGACGACGAGCTGCCCGAGGACGAGCCCCTCTACGTCATCAGCGTGGCCGCCCGCATGGTGGGCATGCACGAGCAGACCCTGCGCTACTACGAGCGCATGGGCATCATCCGGCCGGCCCGCTCCAAGGGGCGCATACGACTCTACTCCCGCCGCGACATAGACCGCCTGCGCCAGGTCCAGCGGCTGATAGATGAGCTGGGCGTCAACCTGGCCGGAGCCGAGGCCATCCTCAAGCTCAGGGAGCACATCGTCTCCCTGGAGCGGCAGATCGAGGAGCTGCGCCGGGAGCTGCAGGCCTACCGCGACCGCCTGCTGCCGGCGCCGGCCGAGACCAGCATCCCGAGGGGAGAGCACGAGGGGAGGGGAAGGCAGTGATGCAGCAACTGCTGGAGACCATCGGCGAGCGTCTCCGCGCCACCGCCGATATCCGGGTGGTATACGGCGAGCCCATAACGGTGGGGGAGCGGACGGTGGTGCCGGTGGCCAGCGTCTCCTACATGTTCGGCGCCGGCGGTGGCAAGGGCAGCCGCCAGGGGCAGGAGGGCGAGGGAGGCGGCGGAGGCGGCAGCATCCACGTGCGCCCCCTGGGCGTCATCGAGATAACGCCCCAGGGCACGCGCTTCATACCGGTATTCGATGCCCAGCGTGTGGCCCTCCTGATGCTGGGGGCGGCGGGCGTGCTGGCGCTGGCCTGGCGCCGCTACGTCCGCTATCTGGAGAGGAGGCATCGCTGACACACAACGCCACGAGAGGTGACGGAAAGCCATGATGCGGCAGGACAGGTTCACCGAACAGGCTCAGGAGGTGCTGGCCGAGAGCCAGCAGATCGTCCGGCGCATGCGCCACGCCCAGTGGGACGCCGAGCATATACTTCTGGCCATGCTGGCCCACCAGGGCAACCTGGCCCAGGACGTCTTCCGCAAGCTGGGCGTGGACATGGACGCATTGCGCGAGCGGGTGGAGGCGGCCCTGGCCCGCACCCCCAAGCTCACCTACGAGAGCGCCCA